>DHCFJ07801__coassemble_1600_pt1 | contig 46699 bp, 41 predicted proteins | sample DHCFJ07801__metabat2_low_PE_008 | metagenome-assembled genome bin DHCFJ07801
CAACTGGCTCGTCCCGATCGTCGCTGACGGTGAGGCCGGCTTCGGTGGCGCCCTCAACGTCTACGAGCTGCAGAAGGCCATGATCAAGGCCGGCGCCGCCGGTACCCACTGGGAGGACCAGCTCGCTTCGGAGAAGAAGTGCGGCCACCTCGGTGGCAAGGTGCTGATCCCCACCCAGCAGCACGTCCGTACCCTGAACTCCGCACGTCTGGCTTCCGACGTCGCAGGCACCCCGTCCGTCATCATCGCTCGTACCGATGCTGAGGCCGCCACCCTGATGACCTCCGACGTCGATGAGCGCGACCACAAGTTCCTGACCGGTGAGCGCTCCGCCGAGGGCTACTACTACGTCAAGAACGGCATCGAGCCCTGCATCGACCGTGCGAAGTCCTTCGCTCCGTACGCCGACATGATCTGGATGGAGACCGGTACCCCGGACCTCGAGCTCGCCAAGAAGTTCGCCGAGGGCGTCCGCTCCGAGTTCCCGGACCAGCTGCTGTCCTACAACTGCTCCCCGTCCTTCAAGTGGTCCGCCCACCTGGACGACGACGAGATCGCCAAGTTCCAGAACGAGCTGGGCGCCATGGGCTTCAAGTTCCAGTTCATCACCCTGGCTGGCTTCCACGCCCTGAACTACTCCATGTTCGATCTGGCCCACGGCTACGCCCGCAACCAGATGAGCGCCTTCGTCGACCTGCAGAACCGCGAGTTCGAGGCCGAGTCCCGCGGCTTCACCGCTGTGAAGCACCAGCGCGAGGTCGGTGCCGGTTACTTCGACCGCATCGCCACCACCGTGGACCCCAACTCCTCCACCACCGCCCTGAAGGGCTCCACCGAGGAGAGCCAGTTCTAGTCCACTAGAACTGCGCCGGTTCCGGTCCGCCGGAGCTGCCTGGTTCCAGTCCGCTGGAACCGCCCGGCATCGCGGTCATCGCGACCGCCCGCCACATCACCCGCCCGGGGCAGACACACCGCAAGGTTGTCCGCCCCGGGCGGGTTTCTTGTGCGCTCGTGCCGCGCCTCAAAGCGTCCCCGGCCAAGTCTCGGTTCAGCCTGGCCCGATCTTAAATCGGACCACCCACGTCCTCGATCTGCCCGCGATGTCAGAAACGTGGGATGAAGTGCTGCTATCCGGGCCCGAGACCAGCAATCGGTCCCACACTTCTTACATGGGCACCGCGGACTCGCTTGCCCTAGCTCAGCACAGCGCGCTCCTCTCCCCCCAGGCGCAGCGCCACAGATTCCCCTTCATGTCATCGAAGGCGCAACGGTGAAGGCCTAAAGTGTCACCGCAGGCCGCGTCGCTCCACGAATCGACTCGGCGGCTTGTCCTCGTACAAACCCACGATCTGGCGACGGACGTGCTCACGGCGGCTGTAGGTCCCCTCACGGATCGCATCGTCATTGTCGAAGCTGGAACCGATGGCCCCGGCGAACGTCCCGAGCGACGCGGTCAGCCACGCCAGCTTCAGATAACCCCACGGGAACGGCTCCGCGTCGACCTGGGCGCGGAAGAACGTGGTGTCCACGATCACCACGGACAGGATCACCAGGACCACGATCACGGTGGTGTAGATCATGATTGCCGCGACAAGCACCGTCCCCAGCGTCGCCCGGTTGTCCATCCGGGCACGCCACTTCTCCACACTGTCCGGCTCCCGGTTCGGCCACCGGTTCCACAATCCGTTGTGATAGATCAGCCAGAAGGTCAGCGCACCGACGGCGAAGACACTGATCAAAAACATGCGCGGCACCGACACGGTGTGCGACATCTGCCACATTGAACCGTAGAAGATGCCGTAGGCGCCGGTGGCGATGGCGATGGCCAGACAACCGGTGAGCACCCGGTACAGCTGGGCGGGCTGGTTGGCGGCGATCATGCCGAGCAGCAACCGGAGGGAGCGTCCGAACCCGTCGATAACGCGGGTGGTGTCGGCCTCGGCGTCACCACCCTCGATATCCTCGGCCTCGTCGACGACCTCGCTGCGTCCCGCGCCGGCGGACTTACCGTGCAACAGGCGGCTGAGCTCCTGGCGCAGGGCCTCCTGGGCACGCAGCACGCCGAAGGCCGGCAGGCAGAGCATCACCGCCCTGCCCCGGTTCACGGTCTGGCTGATCACGGGCAGTCGGGTGGTCAGCGGCAGGTCCGTGACGTAGACCAACCGGTCCCAACCATAGGTCTCCATCAGCCCGGCCGCGCTGTCGGACAGCCGCACGCTGCCGTCGAGGCTCATGGGCAGGGTGCCGGTGCGGAACTGGACCCTGGGGTGGTTCGCCGCGCGGAGCTGGTCGTCGGTGATGTCGGAGTCGTCGGGGCGGATCCCGAGTTTCTCCAGGACCCTGATCACCCGCTTCTCGGGCAGGCCGGGGTCAACCATGACCCCGATGACTTTGACCCGCGGCTCATGTCGCCGTCCGCCCCTCACCGGCTCGTCACTCATCTCCAGCCATCTCTCCTGCCACATGTACGGCGCTGTGGGTGTCGCCGAAGTCGAAGTATTGAGCAGAATCGTACTGCACACCCGCTCCTGTAGGCGAGGGCTATCGACGGCGAAGCGCCGACACGGTTGTTTCCCCGGGCTAAACTTGATGAATGGCCATCCGCCGAAAGACCTCGATCCGCATCATGCTCGTCCTCGTGCTGCTGGTCATCGCGGCACTCACAGCGTTCTTCGCGCTGGCCCCGGGTATTGTCGACCGTTCGCAGAACCCCGTCGCGGACGACGAGCTACCCGAGGTTTCTGATGAGGCGGAGAGTGTTCACGACCGTACGGTCATCGCGGACATGCACTCGGACTCATTGTTGTGGAAGCGTGACTTCCTTGAACGTCATGACAATGGGCACATGGACCTTCCGCGCCTGGAAGAGGGCAATGTGGCCTTGCAGGTGCTGTCATCGGTGTCGAAGTCCCCGCGCGGTCAGAACATCGACGGCAATGACGGCGACAGTGACAACATCACGTTACTGAGCTTCGCCCAACTGCAACCACCACGGACGTGGACGTCCCTGCTGCAACGCTCGCTGTACCACGCGGAGAAGCTGGAGGACGCCGTCGCGGACTCCGACGGTCGGTTGACGATGATCCGGACGAGCCGGGACATCGATGATCTTCTGGAGGCACGCGAGAACGGTGGGCAGGTCACCGGCGCAATGTTCTCCGTTGAGGGACTGCACAACCTCGAAGGTGACAGGGATAATGTGCAGGTCCTGTTCGACGCCGGGATGCGCATGGCGGGTTTCGCCCACTTCTTCGACAACGAGGTCGCCGATTCCGCACACGGTCGCGGGCACGGCGGTCTGACGGACCTGGGCCGTGACGTTGTTGCCGACCTCGAGGAACTGGGGGTGGTCATCGACCTGTCCCACATCAGCAGTGAGTCCATGGACGAGATCCTGTCGATCGCCACCCGGCCGGTCGTGGTCAGCCACGGCGGGGTCCGCGGCACCTGCGACAACAACCGGAACCTCACGGACGGTCAGATCAGCGCTGTCGCGGACACCGGCGGGGTCGTCGGCATCGGCTACTGGGACACCGCGGTGTGTGGGATGACCCCGGCTGCCGTGGTCGATGCGATCGAGCACGTGATCTCGGTCGCCGGCATCGGGTCCGTCGGCCTGGGCAGTGACTACGACGGCAGTGTCGAGGTCGGCTGGGACACCTCCCAGATCGCGGTGATCACCGATGAACTGTTGTCACGTGGTCATAGCGAGGAGGATATCGCGGCGATCATGGGCGGCAATACACTGCGCGTCCTGCAGGACGTCCTGCCGGAGTAGCGGCGGGCGACCGGGGTCGCACCGCCGCGACAGACGCACGGGCCCCGGTGCACTAGAGGTTGATCATGTGCCCCATGGTGCCCTCGGCGGCCTCCTTGATGGCCTCCGACAGGGTCGGGTGGGTGTGGACGTTGCGTCCGATCTCCTCGGCGGTCAGGTCGAAGCGCTGTGCCAGGGTCAGCTCCGGCAGCAGCTCGGAGACGTCCGGGCCGACCATGTGACCACCGATGAGCTCGCCGTACTCGGCGTCCACGATGACCTTGACGAAGCCGACGCCCTCGTTGAGGCCCATAGCCTTGCCGTTGGCGCTGAACGGGAAGGACGCGACCTTGATCTCGCGGCCGTTCTCCTCGGCGTGCTTGCGGGCTGCCTCCTCGGTGTAACCGAAGGACGCGACCTGCGGGGAGCAGAAGGTGGCGCGCGGCATGTTGTTGTAGTCGCCGAGCTCCTGGGTCTCGGCACCGGCGATGGTCTCGGCGGCGACGACACCCTGTGCCTCGGCGACGTGGGCAAGCTGGAGCTTCGCGGTGACGTCACCGATGGCGTAGATGTGCGGGACGTTGGTGCGCATGCGCTCGTCGATGTCGATGGCGCCACGCTCGGTGAGCTTGACACCGGTGTTCTCCAGGCCGAAGCCCTCCACACGAGGGGCGAAGCCGATGGAGACCATGACACGGTCGGCCTTGATGGTCTCGGACTTGGAGCCGTCGGCGGACTCGATGTCGACCTCGACGCCCTTGTCGCCGCCGAGATCGCGCACGGCGGTGGTCTTGTGACCGGTCTTCAGGTTCACGCCGAGCTTCTTGTACTGCTTGGCGATCTCCTTGGAGACGTCCTTGTCCTCGTTGGGCAGGACGCGGTCCATGAACTCGACGACGGTGATGTCGACGCCGAAGTTGGACAGGACGTAGGCGAACTCCATGCCGATGGCACCGGCACCGATGACGACCATGGACTTCGGGGCGTTCTCGTCGAGGATCTGCTCCTCGTAGGAGACGATGTTGCCGCCGATCTCCACTCCCGGCAGGGACTTCACCACGGAGCCGGAGGCGACGATGGCGTTGTCGAAGGTGATCTGCTTGCCGGCGTCGTCACCGTCGGTGATCTCGACGGTGTTGGCGTCGGTGAAGGAACCGACACCGTTGATCTCGGTGATCTTGTTCTTCTTCATCAGGTAGTGGACGCCCTTGACGATGCCCGAGGACACCTTCCGGGACCGCTTATGGGCGGTGGTGTAGTCCATGCTGATGTTGTCACCGCTGATGCCGAAGGTCTTGGCATCGTGAGTGAGGATGTGCGCGATGTCCGCGTTACGGATCAGCGCCTTGGAGGGGATGCAGCCGACGTTCAGACAGACGCCGCCCCAGTACTGCTTCTCGATTACCGCGGTCTTCAGGCCCAGCTGTGCCGCACGGATGGCGGACACATATCCGCCGGGGCCCGCACCGATTACTACTACGTCATAATGTTCAGCCACGGTGTCAAGGATACGACGTTTTCGTCGACACGTCCGCCCCGGGGGACATGTCACAATGTTCTCCCGCAAAAACACTGGTCAGCGGGGTTACCCCCGGAGGGGCGTGGGTCAGTCTCAGAAGGGGGAGTTGACGATGAAGTTCGCGATCACCGACATGGTGTTGTGCAGGAGCCCACCGAGGAACTCATTCATGTTGACGATGGCTTGGTCGATGAAGGACAGGTTCACAGCGGTTCCTCTGGGTGGTCTCATGGGTGGTCTCGAAACGAAGGGTCGGGTACATCATAGGCGACGATCCCCCTTTTCTGGGAGGTGAATCCGGAGGCTCACCCTACGCGGAGCCGTTTCGGCAGTTACACTGTCTGGGTCTGACCGTTGAGACCGCCCCTCGAACCTTCACCGACGTCGTTGAGTTCGCCGACATTTCCTGAGGACCTGCATGAACAAGCGCGCCATCACCCGCGTCGCGGCCGCGGCCATCGCCACGGCCCTCCCGCTCTCCGTCATCTCCGTGACCCCGGCTCTCGCCGGAATCGCTCAGGGTGAAACGGAAATCGTCGCACAAGACGCCGCGGAGCCCGCCGCCGAAAAGGCGACGATCTCCGAGCCCTTCGAGACCCTCGCAGACGCTGAAGCCGACGGCTACGTCCCCGAGGACAACGCAAGCTGGCGCGACTTTGTCTACCAGGACAGCGGCGAGCGCTACACGCGCATGGAGGAGCTGAAGGTCCACTCCCCCTCGATGGACCGTGACATCCCCTTCGTCACGATCCGCGCCAAGGAGAATGCGGAGAACGCTCCCACGGTCTACCTGCTCAACGGTGCCGACGGCGGCGAGGGCATCGCCAACTGGCTGAAGCAGACAAACGCGGTCGACTTCTACGGTAACCAGATCGGCAACGTCAACGTCGTCATCCCGATGGCCGGTGCATTCTCCTACTACACCGACTGGCAGGAGCCGAACGAAAACCTGGACAAGGACGGCAACGGCAACGGTAACAAGCAGATGTGGGAGACCTTCCTGACCCAGGAGCTGCCCGATGCCATGGAGGATGACCACCTCCGCACCAGCAGCGACAAGCGCGGCCTGATCGGCATGTCGATGACCGCCTCCACCGCCCTGGTCTACGGTCAGCAGTACCCGGGTAAGTACGACTCCATCGCCTCCTACTCCGGCTGCCCCGCCACCTCCGGCCAGTGGGAGCCCACCGTCCAGATCGTCCTGGACCGCGCACCGGCCAGCTACGATCAGATGTGGGGCGACCCCAACGGCGATGTCGCCAAGCGCAACGATGCGCTGATCAACGCCGCCAAGTTGAAGGACCAGCGCAACGTCTACATCTCCAGCGGCTCCGGACTTATGGGTGAGCACGACGTTCCCTCCGGTGACCGTCTCAACGGCAACCTCCTCGGCTCGATCACCCCGGCCACCGAGGGTGGAGTCATCGAGGGCATGACCGCATGGTGCACCCACCTGATGAAGGCCGAGACCGACAAGGCCGGTATCTCCCAGGCCTCCAACAACCTGGTCTACAACTTCCGCAACACCGGCACCCACCAGTGGGGTTACTGGCAGGACGACATGTTCGAGTCCTGGCCCGTGATCTCCGAGGGCCTGTGGGAAGGCAGCGCCGGCAAGGCACGTCAGCAGACCGAGGACGCCAAGGCCGCCTACCTGGCAGCGAACCCGGGCGCCGGTAACGCCGGTTCCACCCCGGTCTCCTCGCTGCCGTCCCTCGAGGACATCACCGCAGCCGCCGAGACTGAGGACGACGGGGGTAACGAGGACGGCGGGGACGCCGAGGGCGCTGAGTAACCCACACCTCATACCCAGACCACGTCGATGATCTTCGTCGTCACTCCCAGCACTCCCCCCGCCCAGAACCTGCCGGCGCGGGGGTTGTTCAGCTGATGGGTACCGGAGCCGTCCGGGCCCTGTCGGCGGCGACACTCGTCGTCGCCGTGGCTGGCTACGCCGTCATCGTCATCGCCGGCCAGGCGATGGACACCGTCGGCTACGAGGCCTTCACCGTCTTCTGGGGCATGTTCTTCGCCCTCGCCGGACTGCTCGACGGGCTACTGCAGGAAACCACCCGCGCGGTCGCGGGCCAGCGGGTCGCGGCGTCCGATACGGTGCCGACCACCGCCCCGACCACAGCCGCAGCCACAACTTCAACCGCAGCCACAGCACCGGCGACTCCCGACACCGGACGCCGCCCGTCCGCGCGTCCACTACTGGTCACCGCCGGCTTCGCCGCTGTGACGGCCGCGCTCGCACTGGGCACCGCACCCCTGTGGGCCGACCAGGTCATCCCCGCCGACTCCGGCCTGCGCGGTTGGGGTGTGGCCCTGCTCGCCCTCGGCCTGGCCAGTTACGCCTTCCAGGCTGCGGTCTGTGGCCTGCTGTCCGCCACCACCCGCTGGGGCACCTACGCCTGGCTGATCAGCGTCGACAGCGCAATCCGCGTCGTCCTCGCCCTTGTCGCGTGGGCACTCGGCTGGCACCTGCTGGCCTTCCTCGTGGTCACCGTGCTCGGCGCATTCACCTGGCTCGGCACGCTGCTACTCTCCCCTGCCACCCGTTCTCTGCTGGGTGAGCTGGCGGACGTCCCCACCGGCGAGTTTATCCGGCGCACAATCAAGGCAATGCTGGCTTCCGGAGCCAATGCGGTGTTGATCACCGGCTTCCCCGTGCTGATCACCGTCACCTCCGGACCTGAGGTCGCCGCCGGTGCACTCGCCGCAGTCATCACCGCCGTCACCCTGACCCGGGCCCCGGTCCTGGTGCCGCTGCAGCGCTTCCAGCCGGCACTGATCGTCCACTTCGCCACCCGACGCGACCGGATCCTGCGCGCCTGCATCGCCCCCTGCGCTTTGGTCACAGGTGTCGCCCTGGTGGGCGGTGTAGCGGCATACTGGCTGGCCGAGCCGATCATGCTGTGGTTCTTCGACGCCGACCTGGTCAGCGCCCCCATCGTGCTCGCGGCGTTGACCGTGGCGTCCGGCTCCACCGCGGTGCTGATGATCACCGGTTCGGCAACGCACGCCGCCGAGCGCCACACCCTCTATCTCGCAGGCTGGGCGGTGGCGACGGTCGTCGCCGTCGGCCTCCTCGCCGTCGACGCCTCGCCGGAGACCAGGGCGGTGTTGTCCCTGGGGCTGGCCCCGCTTGTCGGCGCGGCGGTGCACCTGGGGTTCCTGTTGGGACGCCCCGACGTGTCGTCGGCCACGTGGGCAGGCGGGAGCTTGGCCGGACCGTCCCGCCTCACCTCACTCAGGACGCAGCGGAATCGTCCGGCAGGTTCTTCCGCGAGAACGCCGCGACAATGACCAGGAAGACCACCGCCACCACAACGCCGGCCCCGAGCATCACCGGGTAGCTGAACCACTCAGACACCCGGGTGAGGATCATCGGGAAGAAGAAACCGATGTAGGTCAGGGTGTAGTAGGCGGCGGTCAGGCCGGCGAGGTCGTTCGGTCCGGCGATGCGCTGCACCTCGGTGAGCCCGGAGATCAGGCTCAGACCGTAGGCCGCACCCAGCACGATCGCGACGACGATGGTGTTCCACACCGTGATGTTCGAGGCTGCGGCACTGGCGATCGCCATACCGACGATGACCAGCAGAAGTGCGATGATCGGGCCGCGGGCGTTGTAGCTCGTGTTGATCTGCGGGCCGAACTGCTGGATGGCGAAACCCGAGGCCAGGCAGATCACCGTGAGCATGGCGGAGAAGGCCACCGGGGTCTCCACCTGGTCCTGGACCAGCCGCGGCATGATCGCATAGGACACACCGGCCGCGCCGAACACCCAGGGAGCGATCGGGGCGACGACGGTGAGGAAACGCGGGTGGCGGATCGTCGGGACGAGCAGGTCGGACCAGAAGGATCCCTTGACCTTCAGGTGCGCCGACTGGCGGGTCTCCGGGACGGTGAGCAGCCCGGCGACGGCGATCAGCGACAGCCCGCAGTGCACCAGGTAGGGCAGCTGGCCGGGGATCGGACCCCACTCGGCGAGTACGCCGGCCAGACCGGCGCCCAGGCCGAAACCGGCGGTCAGTGCCATGGTCGCGCGCTTGGCACCTGAGGACGACTTCGCCTTCGGGTCGAACGCCGCGGTGGAGAGTTCCTTGATCCAGGAGCCGCCGACCGACATGGCGATACCGACAGCCAGGCCGGCGAGGATTCGTCCGATGAACATGATCCACTCGGTGGTCTCGCCGATGGCGATGAACACACTGCCGAGCAGGGCGAGGACCGGGGCCGGCAGCATCACGGCCTTGCGTCCGTACCGGTCGGACAGGGGACCGCAGATCAACAGTCCGGCCACGATGCCTACCGCATAGGAGACCAGCAGTGAGTCGACGAAGACATCACTGAATACCGCCTCCTGCCGGTAGAAGACGAGCATGGGGGTTGCTTCGTTGCCGCCCCAAGCGACGGTGAACACGGCGAAGACGACGAACATCCACGCCCGCGCGTCGCGGGAGCTGTGTGCTATTTGACCCATGAGCATATGGTAGGACCTCATTGTTGGTCAGGCACAGCCGCCCCACAGAAACTGCACGTATCATTGGGGAGCATGACAACCACCGACGACACCTCAGCAATTGCCGCCAGCCTCACTCGCCGCGGCAAAGATCGTCCAGACACCCTTCGCAAGCAGGCTGACGCCGCTCTCCGCGCCGCCGTCGCCGCGGAACTCCAGGACGTCCTCGACGGCCGATGGGCCGAGGTCAAGGACGCCACCCGGGCCGTCATCACCGAGAAGAACCTGCGCCCCGACGACACCCTCAGCCTCGACGAGGCCCGGGAACGCACCGCGGCGCAGATGCACGACATCCTCGCCACCGGTGCCCCCCGCGGAACCTTCCGCACCGAGCACGGCGGCACCGGCGACATCGGCGCCACCCTCTCCGGCATCGAGACCGTCGGCGGCGCCGACCTCTCGCTGATGGTCAAGGCCGGCGTCCAGTGGGGGCTGTGGGGCGGAGCCGTGGAGAACCTCGGCACCGAACGCCACATCCCGCTGATCAAGGACATCATCGAGCTGCGCACCCTCGGCTCCTTCGCCATGACCGAACGCGGCCACGGCTCCGACGTGCAGTCCCTGGAAACCACCGCCGTCTACGACCGCGACACCCACGAGTTCGTGATCAACACCCCCACTCCCACCGCGGAGAAGTGGTACATCGGCAACGCGGCCAACCACGCCCGGATGGCCGCGGTCTTCTGCCAGCTCTACACCCCGGACGCCGATGGTGAGCTCGGCGAATCCCACGGCGTGCACTGCATCGTCGTGGAGGTCCGCGACGAGAACGGCCAGGCGATGCCCGGCGTGGGCATCGGCGACCACGGCTACAAGGGCGGCCTGAAGGGTGTCGACAACGGCACCTTTACCTTCGACAACGTCCGGGTCCCGCGGGAGAACCTGCTCAACCGGTTCGCCGACGTCTCCGAGGACGGCGAGTACTCCTCGCCCATCGAGTCGGTCGGTGCCCGCTTCTTCACCATGCTCGGTGCACTGATCCGCGGCCGCATCACCGTCGGAGCGTCCGCCGGAGCTGCCGCACGCACCAGCCTGACCATCGCGACCCGCTACGCCAACCAGCGTCGCCAGTTCGCCCCGGACGACAGCTTGCCGGAGAACAAACTCATCGAGCACCGCAAGCATCGCCTGCGCCTGATCCCACTGATCGCCAAGAGCTATGCGCTGCAGCTGGCGACCAACCAGCTGATCGCCCGGATCCACGAGCTGGAGAGTGCGGACATCGACCGCACCGACATGACCAAGGAGCAGCGCTGGGACCAGCGTGAGCTGGAGGCCCACGCGGCCGCACTGAAGGCCGCCAACACCGCCCACGCCACCGCCACGATCCAGGAGTGCCGTGAGGCCTGCGGTGGCGCCGGCTACATGACCGAGAACCTGCTGACCACCTTCAAGGCCGACTCGGACGTCTTCACCACCTTCGAGGGCGACAATGTGGTCATGGCGCAGCTCGCCGCCAAGGAGCTGCTCACCGGCTTCTCCCGCGAGGTCGGCGACCTCAAGCCACTGGAGCTTGTGCGTTTCGGCCTGGACAACTTCGGCACCCTGCTCAAGCGCCGGACCGCCGCGGACACCCTGATCCAGAACCTCGTGGACTCCTTCACCGACCGTGAGGAGACCTCCCTGTTCGACCCCGGCTACCAGGTCGAACTGCTCACCGAGCGGGAGGACCGGCTGCTGATGTCGCTGATCCGCCGGATCCGCCCGGCCCAGAAGATGGACCCCGCCGAGGCCGCCGACCTGGTCGACAAGGCCCAGGACCACCTGCTGGAGTGCGCCTGGGCGCATGTGGACCGCATCGTGCTGGAGAGCATGCTGGAGGCCGAGGCGTCCCTGCCGGACGGCGACTCGAAGAAGATCTTCGAGCAGGTCCGTGACGTATACGTGCTGGACATCATCCACAGCCACAGTGGCTGGTACCAGGAGCAGAATCTGCTGACCGGCACCCGCACCAAGGCCGCGCGGGCCGCGCTCAACGACCTGGTCGACTCCCTGGGCCCGTGGTCGCAGACCCTGGTGGACGCTTTCGCGGTGCCGGAGTCTGTCGCCGGGGTGCCGCTGCTCACCGCCGAGGAGGACATGGTGACGCGGGCACAGACGAACCCGGCCGCGGGAACGCCCGGAGCTGGCGGGAGCGCCGGGTCCGCCAAGAGTGCTGAGTGACGGCCATGCGACTGATCCTCAACGTGATCTGGCTGGTGTTCTCCGGCTTCTGGCTGTTCCTGGGCTACATCCTCGCCGGAATCATCGCCTGCATCTTCATCGTCACCATTCCCTTCGGGATGGCGTCCTTCCGCATCGCCGGGTACGTGCTCTGGCCGTTCGGACGCGACGTGGTGCCGTCCTCACGGTCGGGCATCACCTCGGGTGTGGGCAATGTGATCTGGTTCGTGGTCGCCGGTTGGTGGCTGGCGATCGGCCACGTACTGACGTCGATCCCGCTGGCGCTGACCATCATCGGACTACCCATGGCCTGGGCGAACATCAAGATGATCCCGGTGACGTGCTTCCCCTTCGGCACGGAGGTCGTGAGCGCCCGGCGGTAGTGCCCGCGGCAGTCCGGAGAATAATTTCTTCCGGTGTGTAACGCATAGGAGTCGATATCCACAGTGAGACAGCTTGAGAGGAACCAGCCAGAGTTCCGGAGTTGTCGGGAATACCGAATCTGAGAAGGAAGGTCACACCATGATCGACACCATCTCTGAGTTCTTCACCACCGTCGTCGGACTGCTGCAGGTCGGCATCACCGGCTTCGTTGACGCCGTCGCCGGCCTGTTCGTCTAGGAACAGACTCCCCGGTCCACCATGTGACCGGGTCATGAAGAAACCCCGCGTGGGCCCTTGTCGGCCCGGCGGGGTCTTCTCCTGCGCGGACACTCTCGCGGGGTGATACGGGGTGTCGCTGCGGGGCGTCGCTGCGGGGTGCGGGGTGTCTAGGCCAACCCGAAGCCCGGGTCACGTCCCACGTACGCCATCAGGCGGATCGTGGAACTCGCATCGACAGGGGCCTCGACAGGGGCGCCGAACTGCCCACGCGCCTGCAACTGCTCCCCCAGTGACCGCAGCCCACCCAGGTTCTTCTCCGCGAAGTCCTTGTCCAACTCCACGTCCCGCCCCTGGGACCGGGCGAGGTCCCAGGTGTGCATGAATACGTCGGGGATGAAGAACCCGGTGGCATTACGCTCCAGCGACTGTCCCGGGATCGGCCCGCGGGTCACAAGCGCCTCGGCCTTCTGCGGGTCATCCAGGGTCTGCTGCACCAGGGCAACGAACTCCACCCATGCTGCGCCCGGATCCTGTGCCCGGTCTGCCCTGAGTTCGACATCGACCCCGACATCCTCCAGGGCCGGCCCGAACCAGCTGAGCAGGTGCCCGATCAGGTCCCGGGCCCGCCATTCGGCGCACGGTGTCTGGGCGTCCCAGTCAACATCCTCGGTCTGGGCGGTGAAGCCTGCGGCGACCTCACGGAAACGGTCGGCAGGCGTGCTCGGCAACGCCATGGTGAACCTCCTGCGGTGTCAGTGGACTGATGGGGATCAGTCGGGATCATGCTGAAAGAAGTTGGTGTCCAGCGTACCCTTCAAGCCACGATCAGGCCCTGGTTCCAACCCTGGACCAGCACGAACACCAGTGCCGCAACACATGCCACCATGACCAGGCTGTCGCCGGGCCCCGAGGCCCGGATCCGCATCGGGCCGGGCAACAGGTGCACCGACCCCCAGCGGTCCCCACCGACCGGGACCAGTGGAGCGAACAGGGGCACCCCGCTGCGGGTCACCGCGTCCCCCACACAATGGGTCACGCACCCGACCCCCACGGCTGTCGCCATCACCGGAGCCGACAGCATAGCCGGCATATCGCGGGCAATCAGCAGCGTCAGCCCGGCAGCAACCACCAGCGACCCCACAGCTCCCCAGGTCCGGGCCCACGGCCTGGCCAGGGAATGCAACGCCAGCAGCACCAGCGTGGCGAAAATGACCAGGGTGAGATTCTGTGCGCCCAGGCTCACCGCCACCCACGTCGCTGCGGCAAGGAGGACGGCGAACAGCAGGGTGTGCGTGGTGGTGCGGTGGCCGCCGACGGTGCGTCCTTTCGCGCCGGTGAGCTCGGCGATCATCGCCGAGGCCCGGTTGATGAACACCGCCAGCAACCTGCTGACCGGACCCAGCACCCGGGCAGCTGTACCGGACGGGTGGTCCAGGTCCGGCAGGATCGCCGCGCCGGCAGTCACACCGATGAGTACGCCCACCGCCGACGCTGTGACCGGCTGCCCGGTCAGCTCCGCGGTGGCCACGGCGACCACCGCCCCGGCGGCTGCCCCGGACATCGCGTGAGTGGGCCCCATGACCATGTGGCGTGCTCCTTCCTGCCGTCTCTGCTGTGTCACATTCGCGCGGTCGCGCGTGCAGGAACAAGTTGTAGCAGGCGCCTCGGACACGAAAAGACCCCCGGCGACTGACGTCGTTCCGGGGGTCTTCCTCACAGAGCCGCTTGCGAGAATCGAACTCGCGACCTTTTCATTACGAGTGAAACGCTCTACCGACTGAGCTAAAGCGGCACAGGCGCATATCCTAGCCGACCCACACACGCGTGAACAAAACCGCACGAACACCCCACCGACACCGACTCAGAACTGACGCTGGACCGACTCAGGACCGGCTCAGACCTGCCCGCAGCACTCCTTCAACCTGCCCACCATCGCCGTCAGCGCCACCTCCGGCTTCACGTTGAAGCCGAGGGTCGTGCGGCACTCCGACACCGCGTCGATGCAGCGCACCAGGGAATCCGGGCGGTTGCGTCGGGCCAACTCACCGGAGACCTTCGACTGGTCCGGGTGAAGATACCCCCCTACCGGCGCTCCGGGGTCGTCCACCGCGCCGGCGGCGAGCATCATCGCATCGCGGTACAACCCCGCGATGTCGATCAACGCCAGGTCCAGTGCATCCCGCAGCAACCGGGTCCGACGGTTCTTCTGCTCCTTCTCCAGCTCCTTGATCTGCCCGACCGATCCGACCTGCGCCTTGGCCACCCCGCGGCCCTTGGCGCCCACGCCCAGGGCACTCTCCAGTTCGGCGACCTCCCTGGCATCGCGGTCGGCGACCGAGGCCGCGGCCTCCTCCGTCGCCGTCTTCACCAGCTCGGTGATGAACTGGTAGGCCCCGGCACCCTCGTACACCAGTCCCGGCAGCCTTAGCGCGGTCGCCCGCTTCTGCCGGGCAGCGTCCTGCGAAGCCAGGTGCCGGGCCCGGCCGATGTGCCCGCCGGAGACGTCCGCCGCCCAGTTCGCCTGCTCCGGTGACAGGCCCAGCTTCTCATCGGCGAGCAGCACCGCCTCCACCTCCTGCTTCGAAGGGGTGGGGACGTACAGGTGCCGGCACCGCGACCGCAGGGTCACCGCGATGTCCTGCGGATCGGTGCTGGGGGCGCACAGGATGAACACGGTGCGCTCCGGCGGCTCCTCGATACTCTTGAGCAGGGCGTTGGCACTGGAGTCATTGAACCTGTCGGCGTCCTCGAAGACCACGATGCGCCACGGGGCGACCGTCGGCATCGCCGCGGCAGTCCGGATGACCTCGCGGGCCTCCGCCACCTGGATCACCACCCCGTCGGTGTGAACCCAGGTGATGTCCGGGTGGCTCCCCGCCGCCGCCGAGCGGCACTGATCGCACCGACCACAGCCCACGATATCGGGGTTGTCGCAGACCAGGGCGGTGGCGAAAGCTTTGGCCGCGACGCTGCGTCCGGACCCGGGGGGCCCGGTGAACAACCACGAGTGGGTCATCGCGGCGTCCTGGCCCCCGTCGGCGGTCGCCGAGGGCTCGGCGAAACGCCCCCCGGCCACCCGGCTGCGGGCCGCCGCTACCGCCGCACGCAGCGGCCCGGTCACATGCGGGCTGAGGACGCTCGCGCCGAAGACGTCCATGGCGTCGGCGGCGTCGGTGTCGGTACTGTCCGCTGCGGTAGTCACACCCGACGAGTGTAGTCCGGCCGCACCGTGTCCGTGGCCTCGGTTACTCTGTAGGACATGAAGAAACTGGGTCAGTACATCAAGTGGGCGTGGGGCACCACGTGGCCGCTGTACGCCCTGTCCGTGCTGATCGTGAACGTCGTCGGCGCATTGGCCCTGGCCACATTCCTACGCTTCCTCGTCCCCCTGGGCGGGGCGCAGGAACTGGTGTCGGTCACCACCACGACCGCCACCCTCTACGGCCTCTACTTCGTCATCGCGCTCGTCGCCGGCATCTCGATGACCTTGTACTTCTTCGCCCCGGTGCTGCGATGGCAACGCAACCCGACCGCCTCTGACCCGGTCGCCATCCGCAGCCTGGTGCTGCGGATCCCCGCCATGCAGGCGACGTTGGGGGCAGTGTTGTGGTCGATCGGCGTGGTGATCTTCACTGTCGTCGCCCTACAGGTCTCCACGGCATGGGCGTTGACCGTCGCGGTGACCGCCGTGCTCGGCGGTGCGATGGTGGTGCTGATGACCTTCATGGTCGCCGAGCGGTTGGTCCGCCCCGTCGCCGCACGCGCCCTGGACCGCAGCCCAGCACCGCAGGAACGCATCTCACCACTGTCGCTGCAGATCACCATGGTGTGGATCCTGACCTCGGCGGTACCGGTGATCGGCGTGGTCCTGATGGTGCTGGCACAGGCCACCTCATTCTTCCCCGGGGACGCCCGGAAGATCCTGCCCGGTGTCCTGGCGCTCAGCCTGACCGCCCTGTTCACCGGGTTCTCCGGAACCCGGATGACCACGATGACGGTGGTGGACCCGATCCGGGAGCTCCAGTACGCCATGAACCGGGTGCGCCGCGGAGATTCCCGGGCCCAGGTGCGCATCTATGACGCCACCGAGATCGGTGTGCTGCAGGCCGGCTTCAACGAGATGATGGCCGGGCTGCGGGAACGCGAGCAGGTCCGGGAGCTTTTCGGACGCTACGTCGGCGACGAGGTCGCCCGCCGCGCGATCGAGGAGCGGCCGGAGCTCGGTGGTGAGAACCGGTTCGTCGGCGTGCTCTTCGTCGATGTCATCGGCTCCACCGGGTTTGCCGTTTCCCGGGAACCGCAGCATGTGGTCAGTGCACTGAACAGCTTCTTCGACAAGGTCGTCGAGGTGGTGCACCGCAACCGGGGCATGATCAACAAGTTCCAGGGCGATGCCGCCCTGGCCGTGTTCGGCGCACCAATCCCGCTGGACGACATCGCCGGGCATGCCCTGACCGCCGCCCGGGAGTTGAACCTGGAACTGCAGGAGCATGAGCTGCCGGCCGGTATCGGTGTCGCCGTCGGTGAGGTCGTGGCCGGGCACATCGGTGCCCAGGACCGTTTCGAGTACACGGTGATCGGCGATGCGGTGAACTCCGCGGCCCGGCTGACCGACCTGGCAAAGGACACGCCCGGCCAGGTGCTGACGAATGCGGCGACACTGCGCCAGGCCAATGAAGCCGAGCAGTCGCGGTGGACCGTGATGAAGTCGGTGGAGCTGAGGGGTCGTAAGTCGATGACGCAGCTGGCCCGGCCGATCCGTCCGACGCTGGCTGAGCGCGGGTAGTAGCGCGGGGCCGGGAGCGCGGGTAGGCGCGGGTAGTCACCAGGCAAGCGCGGTCACTGCCACCTTCTGACACCTCACTCCCGCTCCCGGGTGGTTTGAAGGGGGTCAAACCACCCGGGAGCGGGAGTGAGGGCGCTGGCGGGTGCCACGGCCGCACCGAGAGGGCGCCACGGGACCTGCAGCGGGGTATCAGGCCTTCTTCGTGGTCTTCTTCGCCGTGGTCTTCTTCGCCGTCTTCGTGGACTTCTTCGTCGTCTTCTTGGCGGCCTTCTTCGCCGGCGACTTCCGCGCCGACTTCGCCGACTTCTTGGCCGGCGAGCCACCGTCGGCGGCCTCCTTGGCACGACGCTCACTGAGCAGCTCATTGCCCCGGGCATCGGTCATGGTCTCCGGGGAGTCACCACGGCGCAGCGAGGCATTCGTCGTCCCGTCGGTGACATAGGCACCGAAGCGACCCTCCTTCACCGTCATCGGCTTGCCGGAGACGTCATTGTCACCCAGCTGCTTCAGCGGCGGTTTAGCGGCAGCGCGGCCCCGACGCTTCGGCTCAGCGTAGATCCGCCGTGCCTCGTCCAGGGTGACGGTGAAGATCTGCTCCTCATTCGCCAGCGAGCGGGAGTCATTGCCCTTCTTCAGGTACGCGCCGTACCGGCCGTTCTGGGCGGTGATCATCTCACCGTCGGACGGATCCACACCGACCTCGCGCGGCAGGCTCATCAGCTTCAGTGCCTCATCCAGGGTCACCGTCGCCGGGTCCATCGAGGCGAACAGTGACGCCGTCTTCGGCTTGAGGGTCTCATCCAGGATCTCCTTGATCCGCTTGGCCTTGCGGTTCTCAGCGGTCTTGGTCTCCCGGCTCAGCGGCTTCTTGCCCTCCTCGGCACGGGCGGCGTCATCGGCGTCACGCTCGGCCTCGATGGTCTTCTCCGCCTCCGCGGTGACGCGAGCCTCCTCATCGTCCTTCACCTTCTCGGTGACGTACGGCCCGTAGCGTCCCTCACGAGCCATGATCATCCGGCCGTTGGCCGGGTTCACCCCGACCTCACGACCACCCTGCGGGGTGGCGAAGAGCTTCTCGGCGACCTCGAGGCTCAACTCGTCCGGGGTCATCGACTCCGGCAGGTTCGCACGCTGCACCTCCGGCTCGGTGCCCTCGGGGGAACCGGCGGGCACCGGCTTGGTGCGCTCCAGGTAGGGGCCGTAGCGTCCCACCCGGACGATGACGGGGATGCCGTCGGCGTCGTCGAACAGGTGCAGGGAGTTCACCTTGCGGGCGTCGATCTGCTCCAGGTTGTCGCCGACCAGGTGCTTCAGGCCGCCCAGCCGGGCGACGGTGTCGGCGGTGTTGTCGGACGCCTTCTCGTCACCGAAGTAGAACCCCCGCAGCCACTGCGAACGGTCCTGTTCACCGCGGGCGATCTCGTCGAGCTCGTCCTCCATCGAGGAGGTGAACTCGTAGTCCACCAGCGAACTGAAGCTCTGCTCCAGCAGACCCACCACCGCGAAGGCGACCCAGCTGGGCACCAGGGCGGAACCGCGGGTGACGACGTACCCGCGTGCCTTGATGGTGTTGATGATCGAGGCATAGGTCGACGGACGACCGATGCCGAGCTCCTCCATCGTCTTGACCAGGGAGGCTTCGGTGAAGCGGGCGGGCGGGTTGGTGGAGTGACCGTCGGCGGTGACCTTCTCCGTGGTCAAAACGTCGCCCTCGGTCAGCACCGGCAGCGCCTTCTCGGCGTTGTCGGCGACATTGCGACCGTCGGCGGTCTGCGTGGTCTCCACGTAGGCCTTGAGGAAACCAGGGAAGGTGATGGTGCGTCCGGTGGCCTGGAAGTCCACGTCATTGCCGGTCTTCGCCGTGCCGGAGACGGTGACCTTCATCGAGGTACCTCGGGCGTCGGACATCTGCGAGGCGACGGTGCGCTGCCAGATCAGCTCGTAGAGCTTGAACTCCTCGGCGTCGAGCTGTCCGGCGAGCTTGCCGGGGGTGGCGAAGGTCTCGCCGGCCGGACGGATCGCCTCGTGCGCCTCCTGGCTGTTCTTCACCTTGCGGGTGTACTGACGCGGCGCATCGTGCACGTAGGACGGCCCGTAGAGCTCCTTGGCCTGCTGCCGGGCGGCGTCGATGCCGGCCTTCGACAGGGTCGTGGAGTCGGTACGCATATAGGTGATGTGGCCGTTCTCGTAGAGCCGCTGCGCGATACGCATCGTGCGGTCCGAGGAGTAGTGCAGCTTGCGGCCGGCCTCCTGCTGCAGCGTGGAGGTCATGAACGGCGGGTAGGGGCGCCGGGTGTACGGCTTCTCCTCCACCGCGGTGACGTTCATCGACGCCCCGGCCAGCCCCTCGGCCAGGGCTTCGGCGGTGGACTTGTCGATGACGGTGACATTCGCCTGGGCCTTGCCGGTCTTCAGCACACCGTCGTCGCCGAAGTCACGGCCCTGGGCCACGCGCCTACCGTCGACGGCGGCGAGGCTCGCCTGGAAGGACGTCGGGTTGGCCGAAGCGTCCTGCCCGGCCGCAGCCGAGGCGGCACCGCTGGCGTCGAGGGTGGCGGTGAGGTCCCAGTACTCGGCGGAGACGAACGCCATGCGCTCGCGCTCACGTTCGACGATCACGCGGGTGGCCACGGACTGGACGCGTCCGGCCGACAGTCGCGGCATGACCTTCTTCCACAGCACCGGGGAGACCTCGTAGCCGTAGAGACGGTCGAGGACACGGCGGGTTTCCTGGGCGTCGACCAGGTCGTGGTCGAGCTCGCGGGTGTTCTCCGCGGCCTCCTTGATGGCAGCCTCGGTGATCTCGTTGAAGACCATGCGGCGCACCGGCACCTTGGGCTTCAGGACCTCCAGCAGGTGCCAGGCGATGGCCTCGCCTTCACGGTCGGGGTCTGTCGCGAGGTAGACGACATCGGACTGCTTGAGCTTGGCCTTGAGCTCGGAGACCTTCTTCTTCTTGTCCGGGTTCACCACGTACAGCGGCTCGAAGTCGTCGTCGACGTTGACCCCGAGACGGGCCCAGGGCTCTTTCTTGTACTTGGCGGGGACGTCGGCGGCACCGCGGGGGAGGTCGCGGATGTGCCCGACAGAGGCGTCGACGAGGTAGTTGTCGCCCAGGAAGCGCTGGATTTTCTTCGCCTTTGTGGCCGACTCGACGATCACGAGTTTCTTGCCACCGGTCGCGGTGTCCTGCGCTGCCATAGAGATTTCTCCCACCTTCTCAATCCTCGCCGGTGTCTCCCGGCCTCCACTCTGTCCAGGGCCGGGATCTGCAGTGTCCGGCACCGTGATCACGACGCACAGAGGGGTTCGAGGTGAGACCATACACGTCACTGCGGACAAGAGTCGGCAAACCCTGCCCCCTGGGGGAGTCGGGGCCCGCCTTCCGGCAGGGCGGGACGCCCTTCCTGACGTCATATCCGACGTCCTCCCCGAGGCCCCTCACGACAGCCGCCTACTCGGCCGTCCCGTGGTGCTCCGGTTGCCCGCGACCTCAGGCGTCGGCGACGGTGAAACGCTGACGACGGTGGGCCGGGGCCTCCAGCTCATCCAGGGTCGCAACGGCGAAGGTTCCGGCGGTCACGGCAGCACCAGCGGGGTGGTCGCTGCCGAGGTCGTATGACGCTGCCGCCGGCCCCGGGCCGATCTCCGGGGCGGGTGCCAGCATGACCCAGTCAAGGTTCTCGGGCGATGCCTTGTAGAGGTCGAGGATATCAGCGAAGGACTGTGCCTCAGGCTTGTACGCCTCCGGGAACCCGGGGGTGTCGAGCAGCATCGTCCCGTCCTCGGTGAGGGTCGCACCTGCGCCGCCCACAATGAAGAAACGGGTGTTCGCTGCCACCGGTGACTCGGCGAGTGCCGGGACCAGGGCGGCGTGGGCGTCGATGATCGGCTGGACGGAGCTGCCGTCGCGCGGGCCGGGGACGGAGATCATCACGATGTCGGCGTCCTGTGCTTTGGCGACGACGTCGGCAGCGTCGGCAACCTCGCCGGTGACGTAGGTGACGCCGTCGACGGTGTTGGACGGCTCGGTGCTGCGGGAGACCCCGGTGACCTGGTGTCCGCGGTCGGCGGCCTGCTGGGCGATGTCGACGGCATCTCGGACCGGGTCTTGTCCCAACGCCTGTCTGCACTGAGCGCCGACGGCCTGGTGGCACGGACCGCCTTCCCCGAGATCCCCCGCGCGTGGTCTACGACCTCACCAACCTGGGCCGATCAGCACTTTCCCCGATACACGCCCTGTTCGACTGGACCGTGCAGAGCATGGACGCCGTCGTCTCCCACCGCGAGGACCACTAAGGCGCCCGACCGCACTTCAGCGCCGTCGTCCACGGTTCCACCACCTCCGTGTCATCGCACCGTGCTCAGCGTCATCGAAGAATGTCGATCCGACCCTCCTGAACGACATTCTTCGATGACGCTGGACACTCTCCGATGACTTTCCAGCACTCACTATCCAACCCGGCGGATATGTAGTTGAATGATCGCATGGACTCAAGGGGGCGAGGCCGGGGTGGACTCTCATGACACATCCTCACATGGCAGCACACATTCATCGGCGACTCCGGCGACAACCGATCAAAACAGCAGATCAAGTCTGAAATCAGTACTCCCAGGACACACCCCGGAGTGCACACCGTCCGACTGGTACCGCAACCGGATCTCCTGGCGACACAGCAAGCGACGGTCTCCACTGGCCGGCCGGCGGCCCCTGACAAGGGCTGATCTCATCAGCATGGGGACCACCCGCGCGTCGATCCGGGCCAACTACACCCGCATCGAATACGGCATCTACCTCGACAACGACAGTCTTCTTCCGGAGACCACGGATACCGGTCACACCAGGCGCCGACGCATTCCCGCGGCCATGCTCCCCCTCGCCCACCTGATTCGGCACCCAGACCGCATCGCTACCGGCTTCGGTGGGGCATCAGCCTACGGAATGACGTACTTCGTCGAGGAAGAACTGCTTGAGTTCCTTTCCTCTCCAGGTTCATCCCCCACCAGGGCACCCGACCATGTCCTGGTACGCCCCACCCGGCACCACCCCACCCATCTCTTTTCCGCGGAGACCTTGAGCGGCGACTTCGACGGGCTTCGGGTGGCGAGCCCAGGGACCACGTTGTCCCACATGCTCCGGCACATCATGGAGACGACAAGCTCCGACGGTCGACAATGGACCGCTCCAGACCTCACCTCTCTCCGCCCCGAACTGTCCCCGGAGTTCATCAAGTGTGTCCAGGTCTCCGACAGTTTCCACCAGGCCCTCGGAAAGACCCGGCCGGGCAATCCCGATGCACTGCGCGTCCCAGGAGGCGCCGATGCTCTGCTCAGGGCCAAGGTACTGGGATCAACGGATGTCGGGGCGGAGTCTCCACCAGAGACGATGCTCCGGTTGGTGGTCAGTGATCTTGCCTCTGGCCTGCGCAGCCAGATCCCGGTATTCAAGGAGGACGGTTCCCTACTCACGGTGTCTGACCTGGGCTGGGAAGAATACGGCGTGCACCTGTTCTACGACGGTATCCACCATCTCCATCGTTCGCAGCGCGACCATGATTCAAAGGTGCTGGCGGCACTACAACGCAATGGAGGCCAGGTGATTCGGGTCGTCGCCGAGGACCTGAAGGACCCCGGCGCTGTCATCGCACTACGCGAACGGGTCAGCGAGGCGCTCCGGTAGGACGGGACGCCCAGGTAAGGCGTAACGCCCGGGCAGGACAGGACCCCCCTCACCTCCACGTCATCGCACCGTGCTCAGCGTCATCAAAGAATGTCGCCCACAAGGCCCAGGACGACATTCTGCGATGACGCTGTGCACCCTTCAATGACGCACTGCCCACCGAAACGCCGCGATCTTCATAGCTCCCGGATGCAGCCCCCGGACATGACGAAACACCGCCGCCACCGGAGATTATCCGGTGACGGCGGTGCGTCACGGTTCCGCCGAAAAACGGAAACACCATCTGATCCCGTCCCTTTTTACGGGGACGGCGCCAGAAGTCTTAGAGTGCGGTGACCTGCTGGGCCTGCGGGCCCTTGGCGCCCTCGCCGATCTCGAACTCGACCTGCTGGTTCTCCTCGAGGGTACGGAAGCCGTTGCCCTGGATCTCGGAGTAGTGGACGAAGACGTCGTCGCCGCCATCGTTCGGAGCGATGAAGCCGTAGCCCTTTTCGGCGTTGAACCACTTGACGGTTCCCTGTGCCATGTTCTTTCCTTACTTACTTTCTCGGTGATCGATGCCCTGCCAACTCTTCGCAGGAACACCGGGCCGATGCTCGAACCACCCGGATGGTTGGTCCGTCCGCATGCAAACAACTCCCGCGAACGTTTTACCTACTGTCTGCGGGTGAAACCGTAAAAAGCAGCGAGCAAAGCGACGCACAGAAACTGTGACCAGCCACCAGTGTTCCACGTTCGGCTGCCAAACACCATACGAATCACCGCATTCTCCGCAAACACTCAGTTCGGCCCCTGGGCCGACGCGCGGACCAGGGTGTTTCTACACTGTTCACCATGAGTGATTCCTATGGTGCCGAACTACTGGACATCCTTGTCCCGGCCGTACCGGAATCGGCTGCAACAGCGGATCCCCCGCCGACGACACTGGCACCGACGCCGGCGCCGCCACCGGCGGACGATCCCTCCCCACTGACCCACTCCCGCACCGAGCCCGCCCGTCACGCACAGCCGGTGACCTGGCCAGACTGGGTCAACCCGGACCTGCGCGACCACCTCGTCGACGCCGGGGTCGCCACACCCTGGAGCCACCAGGTAGCCACCGCCGAGCACGCCTGGGCCGGTCGTGACGTGGTGGTGTCCACCGGCACAGCCTCCGGGAAGTCCCTCGGATACCAGCTCCCGGTCCTCTCCTACCTCGCCGCCGAGCGCAACCCGACCACCAGCCGACCCACCGGCCGACCCGTCGCCCCCACCGTCGGCCGCACTACCCCCGCCGCAACCCCGGCCACCGCGTCCTGCCTCTACCTCTCGCCCACCAAGGCGCTGGCCCAGGACCAGCTCGGCACCCTGGCACGGCTGTGCTCGGCGGTGCCCGCTCTGCGCCACGTCATGGTCGCCTCCTATGACGGCGACACCCCACCGGAGGCCCGCCGCACGATCCGCGACGAGGCGCGCATCATCGTCTCCAACCCGGACATGGTGCACGCCTCGATCCTCGGACAGGCCACCCGCTGGTCGCGCCTGCTGCGCACCCTGCAGTTCATCGTCGTCGACGAATGCCACGTCTACCGGGGCGTGTTCGGCGCACATGTCTCCCTGATACTGCGTCGCCTGCTGCGCTTGGCCGAGCAGGCCGGGGCCCGTCCCACCGTGATCCTCGCCAGCGCCACCACCGCCGATCCTGCCCGGCACGCCGCCCGACTCACCGGACGCGCCGTCACCGCGGTGACCGCCGATGGTTCCCCGCAGGGCGAACGCACCGTCGCGCTGTGGGAACCCGGCTTCATCGAGGGCCGGGTCGGCGAGCACGGCGCGCCGGTACGCCGGGCCGCGACCACCGAGGCCGCCGGGATCATGGCCAGACTGATCGGTGAGGGAGCCCGCACACTGACCTTCGTACGCTCCCGCCGCGGTGCCGAGATCACCGCCCTGGCCTGCGCCGAGGACCTCGCGGCGGCCGGACGTCCCTACGACGCCGCACGCATCGCGTCCTACCGCGCGGGCTACACTCCGGAGGCCCGCCGGGAACTGGAACAGCGCCTGGACAATGGCGACCTGCTGGGCCTGGCCGCCACCAGCGCACTGGAGCTGGGCATCGACGTCGGCGGCCTGGATGCGGTGGTGACCTGTGGTTTCCCCGGCACGGTCGCCAGTTTCCGGCAACAGGCAGGACGTGCCGGACGCCGCGGTCAGGGCTGCCTGGTGGTCATGGTCGCCGCCGACAACCCACTGGACACCTACCTGGTCCACCACCCCGAGGCGCTGCTGGACACCCCGGTGGAGGCGAGCGTGTTCAACCCGTCCAACCCCTACATCCTGGCGGGCCACCTGCTGTGCGCCGCCGCGGAAGCACCACTGACCAGTGCGGACATCAGCCGGTTCAGCGACTCCGACCCCGGCCAGGTCCACCGGGTGATCGAGGGGCTTCTCGCGGACGGTTCGCTGCGTCGCCGGCCACGGGGCCTGTTCTGTGACCTGGAGATCGCCGGGCAGGTCCACGGCCGGCTCAACATCCGCGGCGGGGCCGGTGAGGAGGTCGTCATCGTCGACGGTGAATCCGGCCGGGTGCTCGGCACCGTCGACGCCGCCCGCGCGGTCGGCGACGTGCACGACGGGGCGGTGTACGTTCACCAGGGCGAGAGTTTCGTCGTCGATGAGTTGTCGCTGGCGGACTCGGTGGCCGTGGTGCACCCCGAGACACCGGAGTGGACGACCCGCCCGCAGGAAACCACCGACATCAGGGTGGAGCAGGTGCACCGTACCCGGCAGATCGGCGGTACCCCGGAGGAGGATTCGGGATCGGTTTCGGGTTCGGATTCGGGGGTGTGGCTGGCCGATGTCTCCGTCGAGGTCTCCCACCAGGTCACCGGCTACCAGCGTCGACTGTCCGACGGTGAGGTGCTGGAGACCGTGCCCTTGGACGTGCCTGCCCAGCGGCTGCACACAAGGGCGGTGGCCTACACCGTCCAGCCGGACGTCCTGCTCGACCTGGGTATCGAGGAACCGTTGTGGCCCGGCACGCTGCACGCCGCCGAGCATGCGGCGATCGGGCTGCTGCCGCTGCTGGCCACCTGCGACCGGTGGGACATCGGCGGGGTGTCCACGGTGCTGCACGCCGACACCGGGCTACCCACGGTGTACGTCTACGACGGTTACGCCGGTGGCGCCGGGTTCGCCGAGGCCGGTTTCGACCGGTTCGCCGCGTGGATGTCCATGACCGCCGATGTGGTGGGGGACTGCGGGTGTGAGTCGGGCTGCCCGTCGTGCGTGCAGTCTCCGAAGTGCGGCAACGGCAATGATCCGCTGTTCAAGCATGGTGCCGCGGTGTTGCTGCGCGCATTGGCGGACGCTGCATCGCAGTAACTGGACGTATCGTGGGGAAAATCACACCACGTTCACGAGGAGTCCTCCGTGCCCCGCACCCTGCCGTCCCGCACCGTCCGCCGACCCCGTTCCCGGGCCAGCGCCGCAGTCCTGTGCACTGCAGCGATGGTGGCCACGGGAATTGTCACAGGGACGGTGACGGCGTCCGTCACCGTCCCCTCGGCCGGGGCCGCCCCACTGGACGCCGGCTCACCGGTCAGCGATCCGGGCCCGAACCGTGTCACCCCGGACTGGTCAGGGCTCGATGTGACCGGCGGCATTCCACTGTCGGACAAGGTGGGCGTGCCCGCCGGCGACGTCCCGTTGAACCCCGGTCTCGGCCTGGCCAGTGCCGGGGAACAGCACCGTTTCGCCTATTCCACCCACGACCAGCACGGGGATGTCGTGGCGTCCACCGCCGCGGTCTTCCTGCCCACCGGGGATGCACCAGCGGGCGGGTGGCCGGTGCTGGCCTGGGCGCACGGCACCGTCGGGCTCGGCGACGAGTGCACCCCGTCGGCGCAGAACCGCAGCCCCCGCGACACCGGATACCTCAACCACTGGCTCGATCAGGGCTACGCGGTCGTCGCCTCGGACTACGCCGGTCTCGGAACGCCAGGACTGATGAGCTACCTCAATGGGTCAGTGACCGCCGCGAACGTCATCGACTCCGTCGCCGCGGCGAACAAGCTGGACTCGGTGGGGACGGACCTGTCGACGCAGTGGGCGGTCATCGGCCAGTCCCAGGGAGGCGGGGCCGCCCTGCACGTCGCCCATGAAGCCACCGCCCGCAGCCGGGAGGCCGGACTGGACTACCGCGGGGCGGTCGCCACCGGCGCCCCGGCCTATATCGAGGAGCTGGTGCTGGCCGGTTCGCCGTCCTTCCCGCCGGTGGTGCTGCCAGCGGGTCTGAACGTGTACTCCGCCTACATCATCGCCGGGTTCCGCGAGGCCCACCCGGAGATCGACGTGGATTCCGTGTTGACCGCCGAGGGTCGCCGCATCGCCGACATGGCCGAGACCGCCTGCTACGAGGCACTCGAGGGGGCGTTGGACGGGGTGAACATGGCCAACGCCTTCGCCCGTCCCCTGCGAGATGTCCCGGGACTTGAGCCGGCACTGCGCGACTACATGGCCACCCCGACCAGTGGATACGACCGTCCGGTCTTCCTCGCCCACGGCCTGCGTGACATGGACGTCCCCACCCCGGTCGGGCTGGTGTTGAACTCGGAGATGTGGCTGAAGCAGTTCACGGGTGACGCATCGGCGAATGCGCAGGTGAATGTGCGCTGGTACGACGCCGACCACAGCGGGGCCATGGTGGCGTCGATGAAGGATTCCACCCCGTTCCTCGAATCACTGTTCCGGTAGCGACGCCCCAGGCTAAAGTTAGCGTCACCTTGTCTCGGCATGTGCGGAGTTCTACTGACGTTTCCTGGAGTCACTGTGCCAACCTTCCTCTCCCCGAATCGACCTGCCCGCACCCGGCGTACCGGACGCACCGAGCGTGCCGAGCGTCCTGCACATGCAGGACGCACCGCGCGCACGGTATGTGCGGACGCCCCCCGTCGCCGTCACCGCTGCGGTGACCGCCCCGGTCGCCGCGGCGCAGTTCGCACCGGCACAGCCACTCATCCCCGGTTCACCGATGCAGGATCCGGTGGCGAACATGACCGAGCCGAACTGGTCAGGGCTCGACGTGAGGGAAGCTTCCGCACTGACCGGTGACCTGGAACTACCGGACACCGCGGGTACCGCTGTGAAGGAAGTGCCACTGGACACCCCGATGCACATGCCGGACGCCGCGCTGAACCAGCGGTTCCTGTACTCCACCGTCGACCAGCACGGCGAGATCGCCGGGGCGACATCGGCGGTGTACCTGCCCGACGGTGAGGCACCGGAGCAGGGGTGGCCGGTGATCGCCTGGGCCCACGGCACCGTCGGTATCGGCGACGACTACACGCCCTCGGCGGGCCACCGTAACGACGCCGACTACCTCAACCACTGGTTGTCCCAGGGGTACGCCGTCGTTGCCCCGGACTACACCGGTCTCGGCACCCCGGGGTTGAGGAGTTACTTCAACGGACAGGCCACCGCCACCAGCGTGGTCGACGCGGTGGTCGCCGCCCAGTCCCTGGACTCCACCGCCGGAAAGCTGTCGACGAGGTGGGCGGTCGTCAGCCAGTCCCAGGGCGGTGGAGCTGCCCTGCATGTCGCCCATGATGCGGCCGGACGCAGCGCTGATGCGGGCCTGGACTACCGTGGTGCGGTCGCCACCGGCGCCCCGGCCTATATCGAGGAGTTGGCGTTGGTCTCTGGTCCGTCGTTCCCGCCGGTGCCGTTGGGTGGCAGCATCAACGCCTATCTGGCCTACTCCATCGCGGGATTCCGTGATGCACACCCGGAGATCGACGTGGACTCGGCACTGACCGACGAAGGCCGGCGGATCGCCGATGCGGCGGAGACCCCCTGCCTGCGTGAACCACGCCAGGCGTTGAATGCGACCAATATCGCCACTGCCTTCAGCCGTCCGCTGGCAAGTATGCCGGGCCTGGAACGGGCATTGCGCGACTACATGGCCACCCCGACCGACGGTTACGACCGGCCGGTGTTCCTGGACCACGGGTACACCGACATCGATGTACCGAGCCCGATCGGCCTGGCGATGAATTCCGAGGTGTGGATCAACCAGTTCACCGGATCCAATGAGCACGTCGAGGTGCACTGGTACCCGCAGGACCACTCCGGGACGGTGTGGGCGTCGACCGCTGACTCGGAACCGTTCCTGCGGCGTATCCTCGCCTGACCTGGTCCACCGCCGGGAACTCACTGGCCCACCGGCCCGGCCGACGCCGTGGCATCGCGTGATGCCACCCGGACGTCGACGGCGATGCCGGTGACACCGGGGGTTCCGTGGCTGGTCGTCGTCCCATCGATGGTGCGACAAGACATCAGTTCCGCCCCATTTCCGGTGGCGACCTGTGCCGCTACCGAACAGGCCCGGGTTTCCCCGGCGGTCAGCAGGACGGTTGCCGCAGACACCGCGACCAGATCGGCTGCGGCGACGGCACGGTGATGGCTGACCACCTCGATCGTTGCCTGCACGATCAGCAGACAGCAGGCGATGATCCCCAGGACCACTGCGGCACCGATGATCGTCACCGAGCCGTCGTCGCCGAGCACCCGGCGCGGATGACCAACTCCGGTCTCAGTCGGGTTCATTGACGATCACCGCCGTCGCCGAGATGTCGAACAGTCTCCCCGGCACCACCACGGTGACGGTGAGCAGGTCGAGGCTGTCTCCGTCCTGCGCTGTCACCGCTGGCTGTGCCGTAGCCGTCTGTGAGACCGCCCCCGACACCGTGACCTGCGCGTCCGGGTCCGCGGCGGCGACAATCGTGCGGGCGGACGCCCCGTCACCCAGGGCGGCCGCCCGGGCGGCGTCGCGGGCCATCCCCACCGCCGACAGGTAGGTCGCCAGGGTCATGAACCCGGTGATGACCACCCCGATGACCGCGGTGATCGCGGTGAACACCACGGCTGCTTCGACCGTGACGTAACCCCGGTCGTCACCTGCCGGTGGGAGGAACACCGGCTTACTCGTCCAGTGCGCGCTGGAAAATGGCGGTCAACGCCGACTCCACCGCGTCCGAGGTGACGACCATGTACAGCAACGCTCCCAGAGCGGCTGCGGCCACGCATCCCAGGGCGTATTCGATGGTCGACATCCCCCGGTCATCATGCAGGACGGTGTCTATCACCCCGGAATCCGCCACCTCCGCGGCCCGCTCCTGCTCGGCGGCACGGGACTGTGCGTCCGGTTCTGCTGCGATCGTCTCATGTGCGGTCGTCTCGTTCACGGTCGTCTCATTCACGGTCTTGTCCTTCACTGTCGTGTCATTCATGGTCATTACTCCTTTTCCTCGTGGACTCTCCACGGGTGTAGTGCTGATCTCTGTCTGACTCTCTCTGTCGTGCGGTGCCGGTCATACCCCGGCGAACCCCACCACCAGTGGCACCAGCCCAACCAGCACGAACGCCGGGAGGAAGCACAGTGTCAGTGGGGCGGCGACGGCCACGAGCACCCGCTCGGCCCCCGCCCTCGACCGGTCACCGGCGGTGCGCCGCAGCCGGTCGGCGAGTCCGAGGATCTCCTCGGACATCCGGGCACCGTTGCGGGCCTGGATGGCGGCACGCCGGGCGACCGGTCCGAAACACTCGTCGTCGAGCAGTGGATGCCACGCCTGCGCGCCGGAGCCGAGCTCCAGCAGTGCCGCGACCTGCTCCAGGGACGTGCGTACCGATCCCCCGCTGTTCCCACTGCCACTGTCCCGACCATCACCGTCCCCACCGTCCCCTGGTGCTGTGGCGTCCACGGCGACCCGCCACGCCCCGACAACCGGTAACCCGGCGGCCAGTGCCGCGGCGAAGACGTCGAGGACTCCGGCGGCGGCCAACTCCGGTGGCCCGGCGCGACCGCCGACCCCGCCGAGGACCGTCACCGTCAACGACTCCACCCACAACACCCCGGCACAGGCCAGCAGGATCCCGGCGAGCAGCACCAGCACGCCCAGGACATTGCCCACCAGGAACCCCACCGGTGCCACACCCATCGACTGGCCGATCCCCATCGCCCCCACCGGCAGCAGGAGCAGGATGATCTCGGTGAGCCGCGCGCCGGCCAGGGCACTGGACGTGTGCCCCAGGTGGGTCAGCTGGGCCTCGATACCGTCGACCCGACGACGCATGACCTGCCCCAGGGCCAGGCCATGACGTTGCGCGACCGACCACAAGCGGAGTACCTGATACACCTCCTCACCGGTGCCGTCGCCAGTGCTGTCGCCGGCCCCGCTGACACCGACGTCCCCACCCAGGCGGGCCCGTCCGACCTCCCGACGTAACTGTTCCACCAGTCCTGCCCCAGCGCGACGCCGGGCCTCCGGGGTCTGTGCCACTGCGGCCACAGCATGTTCGGCAGCCTGCACCGGACGCGCTCCCACGGTCAGTTCGACAGACAGCGCATCGGTGAACTCCCGCAGTGCCCTGGTCCGCACACCCCGGTGCGACAATTCCATCGCAGCCAGCGCCACCCGTCGACCGGTGACCGTGACCATCGCTGCCGCCCCGGTCAGCGCCACCGGCGTCAACATGACCACTGCCGTTCCACCCGGAGGGTTCCCTCGCAGCAGACCAGGCGTCCGACCTCCCGGACGAACCGACGCCCGGCCACCCGGTCCAGGTGCACAACAGTGTCCACACCGTCGCCGACCTGCCGGGCCACCGTCTCCGCCGGCATCCCGGCCAACGCCCCCAGCGCCTCGAGACGCCCCGGGACTGCGGCAAGACTGTTCGCGTGGACGGTCCCGGCGCTGCCGCCGTGTCCGGTGTTGAACGCCAGCAGCAGCTCGGCGATCTCCGCACCCCTGACCTCCCCGACGATGATCCGGTCCGGTCGCATCCGCAGACTCTGTCGCACCAGTACACGCATGTCGATCCCTCCGGTGCCGTCCGGACCGGGTTCCCGGGTCCTCAGGCTGACTGCATGGGGATGGCCCGGGAACAATTCCGGGGTGTCCTCGACCTGCAGGATCCGCTGATCGTGAGGGATCTCGGCAAGCAACGCCGAGAGCAATGTGGTCTTGCCGGTACCGGTACCACCACTGACCAGGAACGACTGTTTCTCGGCAACCAACTCCCGCAACAGGTGCGCGACCTCGGCCGAGAACATCCCGGCGTCCTGCAGCACCTGCAGGTCACGGTGGGCCGGGGACAACGCCCGCAGACTGATGCACGGTCCCAGCCCCGACGGCGGATCGAGCACCGCATGGACCCGCACCCCCACCGCCGAGACCCCGGCCGGCAGGTCGGTGATGATGCCGTCGGCGAACGGGTGGGCGTCGTCGAGCCGTACCCCGCAGGACGCCGCCAGGCGCACGGCAATGTCCCGGCACGCCTCAGCATCGTCGACCCGAACATTCGTGGGTTCCACACCTCGCCCGCGGTCGACCCAGACCGCGCCGGGCCCGTTGAGCAGCACATCGGTGACCTCCGGGTCACACAGTGGCACGGCCAGTTCGCCGAGCCCGGAGAACTCACGGCTCAGGTTCCGCACGTCCTCGACGCCGCCGAGGTCCAGGTGCTCGATCACCGAGGTGATGTCCTGGTCGGTCGGATCCACCACCAGGCGGTCGACGAGTTCATTGCGGACCCGGTCGATGACCGACACCGAGCCGGTGCCGTCGTGCTGGTTGTTCCCCTGTGCCCTCGCGCGCCACCACCTGGTCATCGCACCATCACCTCCCACAGTGCGCGCGCCGCCCCGCCTGCCGTACCTGCTGCCTGCCCGGTGGTCCGGAAGTCCCCGCGGTCGATGTCCACCGTGAGGAAAGGGTCGTCCTGCCAGGTGACGTCCGGTTGGCGGCCCAGCAGGCTCAACGTCTGGTTCCAGGTCAGTCCCGACCGGGGCAGTTCCCGCAGCACCACCCATGTCTCCGGGTCGGCGGCGCATTCCCGACGGGCCGCCAGAACCCCGGGGACGGTCTGCGGGACGACGATGACACGGTGGCGGCGGTATCGTCCGTGCCACGTACCCGCTGCCTGCGCCCCGGCACCCTGTGCCGAGGCCGGTGTCAGTGCCGGTGGCGAGGAAGATACCCTGCCATGGTCGCGGACGATGGACAGCCCGAGGCCACCGACGACACCGTCACGCAACGGACACCCCCCGGTTCCTGCTGCCCAGGCAGGGCTGCCCACCACCGCCACGTCATCGGCCCACACCTGCGCGGCCCGCCACCGCTGCGGAGTGTCTCGCTTCTCACCACTGTCACCACTGTCGCCGCTGTCGCCGCTCTCCGGTCGACCGCCGTGTTCGCGGCCTTCCAGCCCGAGCAGCAGGTGGTGGTGTCCCGACCAGGCATCGCGGTCGGCATCGACCAGGACGGCCTCCCCATCGGTCATCTCCGCGACCGTTCCCGCCAGCGCCGCGGCGAAGACACTGGCCCCGGCGCCGCCGACGATGCCGTGCACCGAGATGTCGACCGGATCCGCACAACCGATCATCGCCGCCAGCTCCGCCGACTGTTCCGGGATCTGCAGGGCGTCCTGACGCTGGTGTGCGGACACCCTGATCTCGTAGACCCCGTCGGCAGGCCCCGCGCCGGCCCCGCTGTCGCTGCCGTCACTCCCGTCACCACCAGCGCTGTCGGTCACCACGATCCGCTCCGGTGACAGCCGGTCAGACCGGTCGCTCCCGGTCCCCTCCGTCACCTCTGCCACCAGCAGCCGTCGGCCGGTGACGGCGACGGCGAGGCCGACCTCGTCCGCCAGGCCCGGATCCTCGATGACGAGTTCCACCGGTCGTGGTGTGGATGTACGGCGCCCCGGCACCCGAGCCCGTGCCGGCAGGTGCGGTCGTGGAAGTCTGTTCAGTCCCCTCATGGCGCACAGCATGGCAGCAGGTGGGGTGCGCTGGGAAGGATCGCCCCCGCCAGGGCCATCCTGTGTGGATAACTTCCGTCATGGTTTCGCCGGTATTGTGGATAACGTGGTGACGTCGCCCGAAACCACCTCCTCGTCCCGTAACACATGGGACCATTGAAACGTATGGTGAGAATGTGACCGATACCGGCGAAGACATTCCCGCGCTCGAGATCCGCACCGAGCCCGGCGTCGATCCGTCCTGCGTCCTGGCCATCTTCGACCTCGACAAGACGATCATCGACACGTCCGCATCAATGGCCTACCGCAAGCCGCTGGCCGAACGCGGCCTGATCACCACCAGCGAGATGCTGCGCATGTTGATCATGCTGGGCAACTACATGATCAGCGGCCACGACGATCAATCCCTCAACGCCACCCGGGACACCCTGGTCGGCATGGTCCGGGGACGCCGCGAGGCCGACCTGGCCACCGTCGCCCACGAGGCCCTGCACGAGGTCATCGTCCCTTTCATCTACGCCGAGGCCCGCGACCTCATCGACCGCCACCGTGCCGCCGGCCACCGGATCGCGATCATCACCGCCTCCGCACGCGTCCTCGTCCAGCCCATCGCCGACGAACTCGGCGCCGACCACCTCATCGCCACCGAACTCGACGTCGACGACGAGGGCTACTTCACCGGCGACGTCCCCTTCTTCTGCAAGGGCCCGGCAAAAGTCGAGGGACTACGACGACTGGCGGACGCCGAAGGCTACGACCTCTCCGCCAGCTTCGCCTACTCCGACTCCTCCACCGACCTTCCGCTCCTCACCACCGTCGGCAACCCCACCGCGGTGAACCCGGACCGTGCCCTGCGCCGCGAGGCGACCGCCCAGGCCTGGCCGATCGTGAAGTTCGGACGCACCGAACCACTGTTCAGTCTCCCCGAGAACACCGGCGCCATCGCCCGCGGAGCAGGAACCGCCGCGCTCGTCGGAACCCTCGCCGCGGGCCTGCTCGTATGGCTCAGAGGGCGCGAAGACGGGTAAAGTCCCACCAGGTGGGGACACCTCTGGCACAATGGCCTTAGGACAACCCCGATTTACCCCCGAATGACCATTCACCAGGAGAGTGCGTAGTGAGCGACAAGAACACCAAAGGGATGTTCACCGACAAGGACAGCTTCAGTCCGCAGGTCAATTCGATCCCCCTGTCGGACGTGGATGCCCAGGCGGCTGGTCGCGGCGGCAGCATCGGCGACCTGGTGAAGGACGCCACCACCCAGGCCTCCACCCTGATCCGCTCCGAGGTCGAGCTGGCCAAGACCGAGATCTCCTCCTCCGCGAAGAAGGCGGGACTGGCCATCGGCATGTTCGGCGCTGCCGCGGTCGTGCTGGCCTACAGCTCTTTCTTCTTCTTCTTCTTCCTCGCTGAGCTGCTCGACAACTGGATGCCGCGCTGGGTCGCCTTCCTCGTGGTCTTCCTGATCATGTTCGTCCTCGTGGCCATCCTGGCCCTGGTCGGTGTGAAGTTCATCAAGGGCGTGGAGAAACCCCAGGCGACCATCGACTCGGTCGGTGAACTCAAGTCTGTCGTGCCAGGCAACAAGAAGGCCGAGCAGGACAGCGGGATGTTCACGTAGGTCCAGACACAGTGACCTCCCCGACCGCCCCGGAGCACAGGTACGTGCACACCCGGGGCATTCGTCTGCACGTACAGGTCCAGGGGCCCGCTGACGCGCCCCTGGTCCTGCTGATCCACGGTTTCGCCGGCGGGCACTTCGACTGGGACGAGATCATGTCCGAGTTCCGTGTCGATGCCGACATCCCCGTCCGACTCGCCGCCGTGGACCTGCGCGGCTACGGACGTTCCGACAAGACACCCCGTGGCTACGACCTGACCACCGCCGCCTCCGACATGTGCGGCGCCATCCGCGCCCTGGGCCACACCGATGCCCTGGTCGTCGGTCACGGTGAAGGTGGACTGGTGGCCTGGACCATGGCCGCCCACGAACCCCAGCGGGTCTCCGGGATCATCACGCTTGCGTCTGCCCATCCCCTGGCGCTGGCCCGCAACATCCTCACCCACCCGGTGTCCCAGTGGTCCCGCATCCGCGCCTCCCTGTTCGCCCAGCTGCCCCGCCTGCCGGAACGTGCACTGCGCAAGGACAACTCGGCCATCGTCGCCGACTCCTTCCGGCAGCAGGTCGCCCCGGGCTTCCGCGACACCGAGACCTGCCGCAAACACCAGGATCTCCGCCGCGAGGGCATGCAGATCGACAAGGTCCCGCACCTGTCCTGCGAATACCGCCGGTGGACACTGCGCAGTCGTCTGCGCCCGGAGGGCGGCGACTTCAACCGCACCATCCCGAAGCACACCGACGCCCCCGCACTCTGCGTCGACGGGTCGATGGACCCGGCGTACACTCCGAAGATCGCCCGTCGTTCCGCTGCGCGCGGCGGTGACGGCTCCGGCACCGAACTGCTCTACGGCGTCGGCCACTTCCCCCATATCGAGGATCCTCCGGCCGTCGCCGCGCTGATCCGCCGGACTCTCAGCTGACCACGCACTTCTGGGTGTCCACCGGAGCCTGGTGGGCGTCCAGGTCACCGACGTTGGACAACACCTCGTCCTTCGTCAGGGCGTACCCGGTCTCCGAGTCACCCACCGCAGCTCCGAAGATCAGTCCCAGGACCTCCCCGTTGGTGTCGACCAGCGGGCCACCGGAGTTGCCCTGCACCACGGTGCCGCGCAGGGTGTAGGCCTCACGGTCGACGCGGGTGTCGGCGTAGATGTCCGGACCGGAGACCACGAACTGCTCGCGCACCCGCGCCGGAGTGGCCTGGAAGTCCCCGCCGAGCGGGAAGCCCAGCACGATGGCGTCCTGGTTGTGCTGTCCCGGCAGAGATGCCCACTCCAGGATCGGCAGCGTCGTGCCGTCGGTGATGCGGACCAGGGCGATGTCCTCCTCCGGGTTGTAGTACACGACCTGGGCCGGTGCATCCCCTTCGGTGGTCTCCAGCATCACACTGCCGGTACCGGCGACGACGTGGGCGTTGGTCATCACCAGATCCTCGCTGACGGCGAAGCCGGTGCCCTGCAGGATGCGGTTGCACTGTTCGGCCTCGCCGACGACCCGGACCACCGACGGTCGGGCCTGCTGGACCGCGGCGGTACGTGCCAGCTCGGAGTCCGGGAGGTCCACCTCGGTGTCCGGAATGTCGGTGAAGGGGTCGGTGATGACCGGGAAACCGGAGTCACCGAAGAAGGACGCCGTCTGCGACGGCAGGGACTTCAGCCAGCCCGGGGCGATGGTGCTGACCCCGGACAGGATCGACGACCCGCGTACCGCCTTGCCCAGGTCTCCGGAGTTGTTACCGGCGACCGGCACAATCACCAGCCAAACGACCAGCAAGGTGGTTACGACCTGCACCACCGCCCCCACCGCGGAGTCCGCCCGCATCACAGCACGGGTGCGGATCGTGTCGCGCAGCCTGTTACCGATCATCGAACCGATCGTGTAGCCGACGACAACGGCACCGGCGACGACCAGTAAGGCGACGACGAAACGGACGTTCTCACCGTCGACGTGGTTCATGACCGACGGCAGAACGCGCAGGCCGACGATTCCGCCGACCAACACACCAATCATCGACAGGGCCGCGGAGGCCCCACCCTGACGCCAACCGGAGACGAGGGCGAACAGTGCGATAACGACGATGACGATGTCCAGGATCGTCGAACCGCTCACCCGTCCACCTCCTTGGCTGACCTTGTTGTGTCTCTCGTTGTAGCTCTCGTTGTAGTGCTGACAGTGACACTATCCTGATTGGAACTCTGTTGCAGTTCCCCGCCGACCTCGTCGCCCAGCAGGGCCGGGACGAGGTTCTCACCGTTACGGGAGGTCTCGAGGGCGGCGAACAGGTCGACGACATCGACCGGCTGACCATCCTGCCAGGGCTCCTCCCAAGGCTGCTCCCAGCCGGCCAGGTTCAGTACTGCGTCGACCACCCCACCGGTGAACCCCCACAACAGGTATCCGTCGATGGAGAACGCCGGTCCATGCCAGTCCAGGAAACCGATCCGGCTGCGCACCTTGGGGGCCACCAGATCAGCGACCGGCACCGGACGCACCCAGTCGGACTCTTCGGTGGCCGGATGCACCGGCCCCGGGGTGCGCCACCAGGCGAGAACCGGGATGACCGCGTGATTCGTCCGGTCGATGTAGAGCGGCTGCAGCAGCGCGACCGGCACGATCGACCCCGGATCACAGGCCGTCTCCTCGACCGCCTCACGAACCGCGGTGTGGATCGGGGACGCATCGACGGACTCGCGGCGTCCCCCGGGAAAGGCGATCTGCCCGGAATGGGTGCGCATCCTGGGGTTCCGGTGGGTCAGCAGGACCGTAGGGTCCCCGCCACCGCCACCGTCACCGTCGCCGTGGCCGATCAGGATCAGCACAGCGGAGTAGCGGGGTTGCTCACCGCCAGGACCGGACTCCGGGACGTCACGTCCGGCATCGCCGAGGATGCCGGTCTCCACCCCGGACCGCGCGGCGGTCACCAGGGGCTCCAGCCAGTCGGGAAGGTCGTCCGGGAGCACAGGCTGGACAGATCCGGCGGCGAGCCAGTCGTCGAGCGAGTACTCCGGGAGGTCAGATGCAGAGTTCATGGGGCACCCATACTACTTGTCATCAGTTCTTCGACCTCATCGACCGAGGTCAACTCCCCTGGGTGCAATTCGGCCCGGGTCCCGTCCGGCCGCATGATCAGCGACAGCGGCACCACCGCGGGCAGATTCGCCGCCGCCACCAGGTCACCGGAGGAGTCCTGGAAGCTGGCGAAGCGGACGTCCAGTTCGGAAAGGAGGTCGACACCGGCCTGGCCACGCTCGTTGACGTGCACCCCCACGATGTTCCACTCCGGGTGCTTCTCGGCGACCTCCTGCAACACCGGCAGCTCCTGCCGGCAGGGGCCGCACCACCAGGCCCACACATTGATCAGGGTGGGGCGTCCGGCGGTCAACTCCGCCACAGACATCGTCGACGGTGTCCCACCGTCGGTCAGGCAGGGCAGGGTGACGTCGGCGAGTTCGGCGTCGGCCGACAGCCCCGCCGCGTCGCCGTCGGGGGTGGGGCAGTCGATGCGCTGCCCCTCGCCCACGGTGTAGGATGTCCCGACCGGGTCGGGGGTCGTCGTGGCATCCGGGATCTCCTCGCCGGTGGCTGACGCCCCCGACGTCCCCGACGCCGCCGGGGGTGTCTCCGGTTCCGGCGGGTCCCCGCCGAGCACCGAGAGTCCCAACGGCACCAGGGCGATCCCCAGGCCGACCACCAGGGCGATGGCCAGAAGGATATTGCGGGTCCGGGTCTCGTTACCGGTGCTGTTTCCGGTGGCGTCCTGCGTCACTTGACCCTCTCCTGCTCACTCGCGGCGCGCGACGGGCACAGTGTCGCCAACACGCATACGTTGCATTTCGGGGCGCGTGAGCTGCAGACCTGGCGGCCGTGGAAGATCAGCCGGTGAGAGAACATCGTCCACTCCTTCTTCTCCACCATTGCGGTGATCTCACGTTCCACGACGACCGCATCGGTCTCGGTGGTCAGCCCCAGTCGTCGGACGAGGCGTCCGACATGGGTGTCCACCGGGAATCCCGGAACCCCGAATGCATTGCCGAGCACCACATTGGCGGTCTTGCGCCCCACCCCCGGCAGCGCCACCAGCTCCGCCATCGTGCCCGGAACCTCCCCGCCGTGCAGGTCACACAGGGCGGCACCCAGACCGATGAGGTTCGCCGCCTTGTTCCGGAAGAAGCCCGTCGGACGGATGAGTTCCTCGAGGTGCTCGCGGTTGGCACCGGCGTAGCACGCTGCGTCCGGAAACTCGGCGAACAACGCGGGGGTCACCTTGTTGACCCGCTTGTCGGTGCACTGTGCCGACAGCACCGTGGCAACGATCAGCTCCAGGGGGGTCGTGAAGTCGAGCTCGCAGTGGGCGTCTGGGTACTCGTCGGCGAGCAGCCGGTTGATCCGACGGGCGCGACGGGTGCGCGCCAGCGGGGTGGCCGGTGCATGCGGTGTACTGTGCGTGCCGTGCGTGCGGTGTGCGTCAGTGAAGCTGGAGGCACCGGAGACACTGGCGGCACTGGCGGCACCGGAGACACTGGAAACGCTGGGGCGGGAGTCAACCATGATGGCATCAGTCTAGCCGCCCGAAACGGGAGGCAACGCGCGGGAACTCCCCCAACTCCACCTCTCCGTCGACTGCACGCTGTAATGTGTGCAGTGACCCTTCACACAATGCCATTGTGACGAACCTGTCACCGTGGCAGGCACATTCGACCGGACACACCGGCGTCGTGCACCAAGTTAAACTTAGACCAGGAGTCAGACGAGTTATGGGCGAAGTACCTGAGATCCTGTCTCGCGCCGGAATTTTCCAGGGAGTCGAGTCCACGGCTGTCAACGCGCTCATTGAGCAGCTTGAGTCGGTGACCTTTCCCCGCGGGACAACCATCTTCGACGAGGGGGAGCCCGGTGACCGGCTGTTCATCATCATCGACGGCAAGGTCAAGCTCGCCCGTCATGCCCCGGACGGTCGCGAGAACCTGCTGACCATCATGGGGCCGTCCGACATGTTCGGTGAGCTGTCCATCTTCGACCCGGGTCCGCGTACCTCCGCCGCGGTGTGTGTCACCGAGGTCAGCGCGGCCGCCATGGACTCCCAGATGCTGCACGACTGGATCTCGGACCACCCGGAGATCTCCGAGCAGCTGCTGCGGGTGCTGGCCCGTCGCCTGCGTCGGACGAACAACGCCCTGGCCGACCTGATCTTCACCGACGTGCCCGGCCGCGTGGCCAAGGCGCTGCTGCAGCTGGCGAACCGTTTCGGCGTCCAGGAGGGCGGCGCACTGCGGGTGCACCACGACCTGACCCAGGAAGAGATCGCCCAGCTGGTCGGCGCCTCCCGCGAGACGGTGAACAAGGCGCTGGCCGAGTTCGCCCACCGCGGCTGGATCCGACTGGAGGGCAAGTCGGTGCTGATCTCCGACACCGAGCGTCTGGCCAAGCGCGCGCGGTAGTACTCTTCGCATCCCGACCCCACCTGCACCGCTACTGGCGGTGCAGGTGGGGTTTTCCCTATGCCCGGGATGCGGCTAGGTGTACCCATATCTGTCACTCCACTACACGTGGGATGACCGAAATGGGTACGCGAAACTACACCTCTGTCTCGCACCCCGTGCATTCACGTTCTCCCCACGAAAGTAGGTAGACTGATCTGGCTACTTTCATTTTGACGCCGACCTACCCGGAGCGCCCCTCATGCCGACGACACGACCACGTCCCGCGCGTGCGCGGATCCTCGCCGCCGCCGCAGAACTCTTCTACGAGCGTGGCATCACCGCCACCGGCATCGACACGGTCATCGAGCACGCCGGAGTGGCCCGCAAGAGCCTCTACAACAACTTCGCCTCGAAGGACGACCTGGTCACCGCCTACATCCAGGCCCGCCACAACCAGTGGATCGACCTCTACCGCCAGCGGGTCGACTCAGGCGGAACCTCTCCCGACACCGACGCGTCCTCCCCCGAGAACCTCCCCACCCCTGGCGACACCCGCGTCGGCGTAATGGCCGTGGTCGACGCCTACATCGACCATGCCACCGCCGACGGCGACCACTTCCGCGGGTGCGGCCTGCTGAACACCGCCGCGGAGTTCCCGCCGGACTCGGAGTCACGGGCCACCGTCCGACGTCATAAGGAGCAGGTGGAGGATCTGCTGGCCAGCGCTCTGAGCATCGGACACCCCGACACCGCCGCAGCAACCGCCGTCCAGATCTCCTTCCTGCTCGAGGGCGCCGTCACCCGCGCCGGCATGGAAGGCAGCCCAGCGCGACTGCACGAGGCCCGCGACATCATCGGCGCCCTGCTGGACGCTCTGCCGGACACCCCGCCGGACACCCGGCCATGACCACGGACAGCACCGTACCGTCGCGCATCCCCGCCCTGCTCGCCGTCGTCGTCACCGCGGTGCTGTGGGGAACCACCGGCACCGCCGCCACATTCGCCGAAGGCGTCGGCCCACTGGCAATCGGCGCATTCTCCCTGGGCATCGGTGGCCCACTGCAGGCCGCTATCGCCGTGCCCGCCCTCCGTGAGCAGCGTCAGCTGCTGCGGAACAACTGGAAACTCGTCGTCCTCGGCGGAGTCGCGGTCTTCACCTATCCCCTGGCGTTCTACAGTTCCATGCATGTCGCTGGCGTCACCGTCGGAACGGTGGTCTCGCTGGCCTCGGCTTTCTCGCCCTGGTCTGCGTCCTGGTCATCGTCCCCGAGACCCACCCGGCGAAGACCGGACAGGCCCCCGCATCCGACGCTGCGTCCGACGCTACGTCCGACGCCGCTGCCGATGCTGCCGCCGGTTCCACCAGCGGCCTGCGCGCCCTGCTCTCCCGCGACTACCTCACCAACACCCTGGCGTTCTCCTTCGGCTTCGCCACGATGATGGCCTACATCTCCGCCTCGCCGTTCCTGTACCAGAAGTACATGGGTCTGAGCACGGTCCAGTACGGTATCGCCTTCGCCGTCAACGCCCTGGCCCTCATGGTCGTCAGCATCCTGTCGGCGAAGTTGACCGCCCGGTTCCGGGTCCGTTCGCTGGCCCGCACCGGCCTGGGCATCAACCTGCTCGGCGCCGCCCTCTACGGCCTCCTCTGCCTGGTGGACGCCCCGGCGCTGAGGCTGATGCTCCCGCTGCTCATCATGGTCGGATCCCTCGGCCTGGTCATGGATAACACCACCGCCCTGGCCCTGGACGCCGTCCCCCAGGCCTCCGGTTCCGCTTCCGCCGTCCTCGGCTTCCTGCAGTTCGGCCTGGCCGGCATCGTCGCCCCATTGGTCGGCCTCGGTGGCGACATGGATCCGATCCCGCTGGCCATCACCGCCCTGGTGGCTTCGGTCATCGCCAACGTAGCGATCGCCCTGTCCCCCGCGACCCCCAGCGACGGTCACCGTCGTCGCGAGGTCAGCACGGACAACGACAACTAACGACTGACGCAGTTCGGCCCCGGACGGCAACCTGCCGCCGGGGCCGAACTGCATCCGCTACAGCTTGCCCAGGTGGCGTAGCGCCACCCGGGTCGACTGCTTCGCGGCGTCGCGCAGCACCGGGTCGACGTCGGTGTAGATCTCGTCGACGATCTGGCCCACCGTGGCGTCGTCACCGAGCACCCCGAGCGCCTCGGTGACTTGCCGCAACCGGTGCTCGCGGCGCTCCAGGTACTTATTCGCCAGGTCGGCGGTGTTCTCACGGTCCGGTCCGTGACCGGGGAGCAGACGGATACCCTGCCCACGCTCGGCGAGACCCTGCAGCGTCTCAAGGTACTGCCCCAGGTCACCGGTGGTCTCGGAGATCATCGTGGTGTGCCGGCCGGCGATGGTGTCACCGGTGGCGATGCCCTCGACATCGGCGTCGGTGGTACCACCGTCGGTGTGGATGAAAAAACACACCGAATCATCGGTGTGCCCCGGGGTGTGCACGACCTCGATCGTGGGGGTGAGACCGTCGAAGGAGATGATCTCACCGTCGGCCAGAGGATCGGCGCCCATGCTGTAGCGCTTGTCGAAGCCACGGACCGGCGCACCGGTGAGCTGCCGTAGCCGGGCAGCGCCGTCGGCATGGTCGGGGTGGTGGTGTGTCAGCAGGATCGCGGCGACCTCCGCCCCTCCCGCGGTGGCCTTGGCATGCAGGACGTTGAGGTGCCCCTCGTCCTGCGGGCCGGGGTCGATGATGACACTGCACGAGTCACCCGGGGCGCGGACGATCCAGGAGTTCGTGCCTTCGAGGGCCTGGTAACTGGGGTTGTCACACAGCACTACGCCGGTGGACGGGGCGACGGGACGCAACTGGCTGTACGCGGGATGCTCCATGCCGCCAATCCTACTGTCGAAACGGCGGAGCGACACCTCGACGTCAGCGGCCCCGATCCCCTTCGGGGGTGAGATGTCACCACCACGGGACCGGGGCCGCAGTTCGGGGACTACTACTTCACCCGGACGATCAGTTCGACCTCGACCGGGCTGCCCAGTGGCAACTCGGCGACGCCGACGGCGCTGCGGGCATGGGCACCTGCGTCACCGAAGATTTCTCCCAGCAGTTCGGAGGCACCGTTGATGACACCGGGCTGTCCGCCGAAGCCCGGGGCGGAGGCGACGAAGCCGACGACCTTGACGATCTGGACCACCGAGTCGAGGCCGACCAGGGCGTCGATGGCGGCCAGGGCGTTGAGGGCGGCGGTGCGGGCGTAGCCCTTGGCATCCTCGGCGGTGACCTCGTCCACCGAGCCGGTGGCCGGGAGCGCCCCGTCGACGAAGGGCAGCTGTCCGGAGGTGTAGACGAATTCGCCGGACTGCACGGCCGGGACGTAGGCCGCCACGGGGGCGGCGACGGCCGGCAGCTCGAGGCCGAGTTCGGCGAGACGTGCGGTCACGCTGGTGCTGGTCATGCGTTACTTCTCCCGCTTCAGGTAGGCGACGTGCTGCTCACCGGTGGGGCCGGGGAGAACGGAGACGAGTTCCCACCCGTCCTCACCCCAGCCGTCGAGGATCTGCTTGGTGGCGTGGGTCAGAAGTGGCACGGTGGCGTATTCCCATTGAGTCATGGGACCGAGTATAGGGAAACGCCTCCGACCCCACTGGCGTCGGAGGCGTTTCTGCTGCTTGTCCTGCTGGTCCTGCTTGTCCTGCTTGTCCTGCTTGTCCTGCTAATGGGGACTAGGCGGACTGGGAAGCCTCAAGCTGACCGGCAAAGAAGTCGGCCCAGCTGTCGATCTCCGGGTGCTGGCGGAGCAGGGCACGGCGCTGACGCTCGGTCATCCCGCCCCACACCCCGAATTCGACGCGGTTGTCCAGGGCATCGGCACGGCACTGCAGGACGACCGGGCAGTGACGGCAGATGGCCACGGCCTTGCGCTGGGCTGCCCCCTTGACGAAGAGCTCCTCGGGGTCGACGTCGCGGCAGTGCGCCTGGGTGATCCACTCACCACGGTTGTTGAAGGACTCGCGGGTGGTGATCTGGGCGGCGGTGCGGTGGATTACTCCCTGGTTGCCGCTACGGACGTCGTTGGCAGCCTCGCCGCGGCCCGTCGTGCGGCCTGCGGTGCGGGTCGCTGCGGCACGGGACGCCGAAACCTCGGTCATATCCACTGGGGTTCGGAGAGATGCGGTCATGATGCCCTTTCACTATCGAGGGGTGCCGGGGATTGAACCACGGCGCCTGTGGCGATAACGCTAAGAAGCGATCACCGGAAACTGCGGCTAAGTGTATTCACACAGATTTAGAAGTGTCGAATCGCACACATTTCGCGAAAGTGTGGGCCACATCACCGAGATGTGACACTCCCCCCGCCCTCCCTCCGTGCGACACCCGGTCAGATAGACCACCACTCCCCCCGCCGTCCGCTACACCACTTACCCGAATCCGCGCAGCAAGATGGCTGTAATTGCAGGTCATTACACAGTTATAAACAAGTGATTCACAAGTGCTTCCTTGCCCTGAAGCAACTGAGCCCCGACGCACACCGCCCCCACCATTGGCGTCCAATAACATTCAGTCGCCAAAATCACCCGCCTTTGTCCCCTTCCCGAACATACCACCCCCGAACATCACCCCCGTTCCCCGTAGGGCTCCCCACCAGACGCTCACATCACCCGGCGACGGCACGACCCTCCTACCACCCCGTCGAACACCACCCCATCGGATACTGTTGTGGTGTGAGCTATCTCAAGAACGCGGCCTACCTCATGCTCGCCGTCATCGTCATCGGCGCGCTGACGGCTGTCGCCATCGTCCCGCTGGTCGGCGGCGTCGGCGTGGCCGTCACCGCCGGCTCCGAAACCATCGACGACGACCTGGCCGACATTGACGAGAACCAGTCGCTGCCACAGGTCACCACCATCACCGACCGCGACGGCGGCGTCCTGGCCCGGCTGTACGACCAACGCCGTTACCTCGTGGAATCCGACGAGATCGCCGAGCCCATGAAGCAGGCCATTGTGGCGATCGAGGACCGTCGTTTCTACGAGCACGACGGTGTCGACGTCCGCGGCACCCTGCGCGCCATGGCCGCCAACCTCTCCAGTGGTGGGGTGGAGCAGGGCGCCTCCACACTCGACCAGCAGTACATCAAGAACTACCTGCTGCTCATCGACGCCGCCGACGACGACGAGCGCGCCGCAGCGACCGAGACCTCCGTCGCCCGCAAACTGCGTGAGATGAAGATGGCCATCAACCTGGAGGAGACCTACTCCAAGGACGAGATCCTCACCCGCTACCTCAACCTCGTCCCCTTCGGTAACGGCGCCTACGGCATCGAGGCCGCCGCCCGGACCTACTTCGGAACCTCCGCCGCCGAACTCACCGTCCCCCAGTCCGCCATGCTCGCCGGTATGGTGCAGTCGACCTCGCTGCTCAACCCCTACAGCAATCCGGACGGGGTGCTCGACCGTCGTGACACCGTGCTGGACGCCATGGTCGACACCGGTGACCTCGGCCCGGAGGAGCGCGCCCGGCTGGGCGAGGAGCCCCTCGGTGTCGGTGACTCCCCGAACTCCGCACCCAACGGGTGCATCGGGGCAGGCAACGCCGGTTTCTACTGCGACTACGTCCTGTCCTACCTCGCCGACCACGACCTGGACGCTGAGGAACTCGCCCGCGGTGGCTACACCGTGCGCACCGCACTGGATCCGGTGGCGCAGGACGCCGCGGCCACCGCAGTGCGCAACGAAGCCGACCCCGCCACCCCGGGTGTCTCGCTCACCAGCAACTACATCGCCCCCACCGATGACGGACACGAGGTCGTGGCGATGGCGTCCTCCCGCCGCTACGGGCTC
>DHCFJ07801__coassemble_1604_pt1 | contig 46088 bp, 35 predicted proteins | sample DHCFJ07801__metabat2_low_PE_008 | metagenome-assembled genome bin DHCFJ07801
ACGACCTCTGGGTTATGAGCCCAGCGAGCTACCGAGCTGCTCCACCCCGCGACGGGTTGCCAACCAGCAGGACATTGTGTGCCCCGCCCTCGTTGGCGACTCCATTACTGTAACGCACCGGAGCGGCGATGTGAAATCGCCTGCTCCGACACAGTTTCCGGGTGTTTCCAACCGGGTTTCTACTGGGCGTCGGCCACGGCCTTGTCCAGCTCGTCCAGTGCGCGACCGAACTCCTCGAAGGTGCCGTTCTCGCGGGCGTCGTTGACCTTCTCCATCGCGTCGCGGATGGCGGCCATCTCAGAATCGCTCGGCTCAGAACCGCTGTCACTGTCGCTGCCACCACCGGTGCTGCCGGTGGACGTCGATGCATCATCGTCGTCATCCGAGTTGGAGCCGGAATCCGAATCGGAGTCCGAATCACCCTCGGCGGCGGCGGCGTTCTCGTCGGCGGCCTCGCCACCGGACTCGGAGATCTCGGTCACCGCGTCCGGGTCGATGCCGACCTGCTCGAGAGCCTCGCCGACGGTCGGGGCGTAACCGACCTGGCCGTTGTAGCTGACCAGCACGCGCAGCAGCTTCGGGAAGGCGGACTCCTGGTCGGCGCGCTGCGAGTACACAGGCTCGACGTACAGGATCTGCCCGTCGCCGACCGGCAGGGTCAGCAGATTGCCGTTGGTCAGGTCATTGGAACCCTGCAGCAGGGTGCGCTCACGGGCGATCTCGTCCGAGGACATCATGGTGTCCTGTGCTTGCTTCGGACCCTGGGTCTGGGTGTTCGTCGGCAGCTGGCGGACGTAGATACGGCCGTAGGTCTCCGGGTCGGAGCTGACTGACATGTGTGCCGACAGGAACTCACGACGCAGACCACGGAACGGGGTGATCATCTGGAAGCTGGGCTGGTTCGTCTCCGGGTCGGTGGCGACCACGTGGTACGGCGGCTGGGCCAGCTCCTGCTGACCCTCCGGTGCGGTCGGGTCGCTGGGCACGGACCAGAAGGCGTCGTTGGTGAAGAACACGCCCGGGTCGTCCACGTGGTACTTCGTGATCAGCTCACGCTGGACCTTGAACAGGTCCTCCGGGTAACGCAGGTGGCTCATCAGCTCGTCGCTGATCTCCTCCTTCGGCTGGACGACGTCCGGGAAGACGCCCTCCCAGGCCTTCAGCACCGGGTCCTTCTCATCGAACTCGTAGAGGTCCACGGTGCCGTCGTAGGCGTCGACGACGGCCTTGACGGAGTTACGGATGTAGCTGACCTGGTTGGTCACCGCGCGCTGCACGGAGGCCGGGTCGTCGGTGGTGGTATCGGCGGTGGCGGAGTCCAGCTGGGTGCGCTCGACGTACGGCAGGTCTTCCAGGGTGGTGTAGCCGTCGACGATCCACTTGATCTTGCCGTCGATGACCACCGGGTAGGTCTTGGAGTCGGTGGTCAGCCACGGGGCGACCTTGTGGACGCGCTCGCGCGGGTCACGGTCGTAGAGGATCTTCGAGTCCGGGCCGATGACATCCGACAGCAGGATGTTCATCTCCTGGTACTTCGCGGCGTACATCGCGCGACTGAAGATGTTGGACACGCCCACGCCGCCGGAGCCGGTGTAGGTGTAGTTGGAGTTGTCGGTGTCGTACTCGCGGTCGGTACCGGAGCCGTCGTCACCGACGATGGCGTAGTCGGCGTTCTGTTCCTGGGAGCCGGCGATCACCGGGCCGAAGTAGATGCGCGGCTGCTCCATCTCGACGTCGAGCTCACCGCTGAGCTCGTCCTCGGCCATGTTCTGCAGGTCGGCGACGGTGTAGATCGGGTAGCCACCACGTGCGGAGGCTGCGTCCTGCGCGACCTCGTCGACCTTGTTGGCCGGAGCGGCGATGAAGCCGTTGCCGTGTGTGTAGACGGTGTGCTTGTTGATCCAGTCCGTCTGGTTGCCCGACAGGGCGTTCGGGTCGATCTCACGAGCGGCGACGACGAAGTCGCGCATCTCGCCGTCCACCTCGTAGCGGTCCACCGACAGGTCGTCGGGGAAGCCGTAGAAGTTACGCAGCTGCTGCTGCTGGGTGAACGTCGGGGAGAGCACCTCCGGGTCGAGCAGGCGGATGTTCGACAGGGTGGCGTCGTCGTCGGCGATGGAGCGACGCTCGCTGGCGTCACCGGATGCCTGTCCGCCCCAACCGCGTTCGTAGATGACCTGGCCGTCCTCGTTCTCGTAGTCCTCACGCGAGGAGTCGGTACGGGTCTCGATGCCGTAGGCCTGGCGGGTGGACTCGATGTTGCGGGCGATGTACTCTCGCTCCTTCTCCGCACGGTTCGGGTTGACGGAGAACTGCTCCATGATGGCCGGCCAGCCGACACCGATCGCCAGGTTGGCGACCACCATCAGGGCGACGGCCAGGGCCGGAACCCTCAGATCCTTCAGGACGATGGAGCTGAAGAACATCGCGGCGACGAAGATCGCCACGATCAGCAGCAGGATCTTGGCCGGCAGCAGGGCGTTGATGTCGGTGTAGGAACCACCGGTGAAGGTCTCGTGCTGCTTGTTCAGCAGGCCGTAGCGCTGGAACCAGTAGTCCGCGGCCTTCAGCAGCATCCAGACGCCGGCGATGATGGCCAGCTGCTTGCGTGCCGGGGCACCGATGCTGGCCTTCTCACCGATCCGCGGGTTACCGGTGCTGATAGTGCCGAGCAGGTAGTGGCCCAGCAGGTTCACCAGGAAAGCGACGATCAACAGGATCGACAGGGTGGAGAGCACGAACTGCAGCATCGGCAGGGTGAAGGCGTAGAAGCCCAGGTCCTTCTGGAACTGCGGGTCGGTGACGCCGAAGTCCCCGCCGGAGAAGAACATCCGGACGATACGCCAGTTGCCCTGGGCGATCATGCCCGCGGCGAGTGCGGCGACCAGCGGGACGATGATGAGGAAGGGACGCAGCGCCTTGCGGATTTCCTCGCGGTTCTGCGACAGCGGGGATCCGCCGGACTCCATGCCCAGGTCGGAGAGGTCGGTGATGTCTTCGAGCTCGTCGTCATCGGAGCGCTTGGCCGCCGAGCGGTAGGCCGCGAAGCAGGCGCCCCACACGATCAGCCCGGCGAGCAGACCGAAGATGATGAAGAGCACCACCCTGGTGGCGAGGACGCCGAGGAAGATGGCCTGGTAGTCGATCGACCGGAACCACTGGAGTTCCGTGTAGTTCGACACGATTACCGGGACGAGGAAGAACAACAGAGCGACGACCACGGCGACGACGCCGAGGATCTTCGATCTGCGTCCGGGTGTGGGGATTTCCGGGATGCTCAAGGGTTCGGTTCTCTCCTGCTGTCGGTCAGGGTGCGGCCAGGGGTGCCCGGCGGCATGATTCTCACCGTCTAGACTACTGATCGCATCCGTCCGCCGTCATCGTGAGGTCCGCAGAAGATGAACGCCAGTAACTTCCAGTCCGACATCCGCCCGCTCAATGCCGCCCTGCGCGAGGCCGTCGACTTCGTCCACGCCGAGGGGTGGGACCGTCCCGCGACCCTGTTTGCGCTGGTCCCAGCGGAATTGGTGCAGGACGTCCTGGCCGCCGGCGATACCGGCGACGACTCGTCGGACGGTGACGGGACCGGGGCTGCCCCGTTTGCCCTGGTGGTGCAGGACGACCTGCCGGACCACCTGCGTCCCGGTTCCGACGAACTCGGCGACTACATCTCCACGGTGCGCTGGCCCGAGGTCGTCGTCGGCGCAGTGCTCGCCCAGGAGATCGTCTTCCGCAACTCCGCCGGTGGTGCAGACGGTACTGACGGCGCCGCCGGTGCCGCTGAGCCCCGCCAGGCGCGACTGTTCACCGGCGTGATCGACGGCGGGCCGGACCGCACCCTGCTGCAGCTGCGTCCCACCGAGGAGGAGCTTGACTCCGACCCCTTCGCCGAGGACAAGGTCGAGCTGCTCGGCGGGTTGGAGGACGCTGAACTGGCCCCGGGGGTCACGGCAATGTTGCGCTACACCTTCGAAGACTGAAACCCCCGAGGACTGATCCCCGAGGACTGATCGCCGAGAACTAACCGCAGGTCGGCGCGTCCTCCCCATTGCTGTACGCCTCCAGGGCATCCACCGCACCCTCCAGGGAATCGACCTTCAACAGGTCGATGTCGCCGTCGTAGCTACGGCTGGCGGCCTCGGCACAGTTACCGTCGGGCACGAGGAAGACCTCGGCCCCGGCACCCTGGGCGGCGGCGATCTTGTGGGTGATGCCGCCGATCGACCCGACCGAGCCACTTGCAGATATCGTGCCGGTGCCGGCGACGAACTTCCCGCCGGTCAGCTCGCCGGGCGAGAGCTTGTCCACCACCGCCAGGGAGAACATCAACCCGGCGCTGGGCCCGCCGATGTCCTTCAGATTGTAGCGCACCTTCAGGTCGCCTGCCGGCTGGGCGACCATGGTGACGCCCAGGTAGGCGCCCTCGCTGGCCCCGGCGTCCTCGGCCGTGCCGGACGTCCCCTGCAACTCCTCCGGAACCTCCCCCAGGGTGACCTTCTCGGTCAGCTCCTCACTTCCCCGGTTCACGGTCAACTCCACCTCGTCGCCGGGAGAATACCCGGCGATGGTCTTCGCGACATCCGCCGGGACGGTGACCTCGGTGTCGTCGACGGCGGTGATGACGTCGTTCTCCCGCAGGATCCCGTCCGCCGGGGCCCCCTCGGACAGCTCGTAGACCGTGGTCTCCAACGGGCGGCCCAGGTGGGCCATCGCCGCGACCGTGGCATTGGACTCCGAGGCGGCGAAGGCCTGGGCGTTCCGCAGTGCGACCTCCTCCGGGGTGGAGTCCGAGGGGATGACCTGCTCCACCGGCACCAGGGTGTCGTCGGTGGCCAGCCAGCGGCGCATCGCCTCGGCCAGACTGAGCTTGGTGCGGACAGCCACCGTGGTCATGTTCAACTGCCCGGAAGTCTCCTCCAGGTCGGCCTGGGTCCCGGTGATGTCGACGACCGGGGTGCCGTTGACCTCACCCAGCGTGTCATAGGTCGGCCCCTCACCCTCCGCGGCATAGGGCACGCTCAGGTCAATGTCGGTACCCGGGACCGACGGCACCGCCAGTAGTGCAGCCAGGGCGATCACCGGGACCATGCCCACAGCGACGGTCTGTATCCGACGTCGCCCGGCAGTCGTCCGGGCGCGCCCGGACGCGGTGTCCTGTGACTCGTCTGCCGACCCAGACGAGGATCCTGACGAAGACTTCGGGTAGGTGCTGCGGAAACTCACCCCGCATACTCTACAGCCTGTACCCCGATACCCCGGGATACCTGTTCGCTGTGAGCGCACGGAACACGCTGGGGAGGAGGAGGTAACGCAGGTACGCTCGGGTCATGAGCAATTTCGGATTCGGTGTCAACGGTCCCGACGACGAGTCAGACGACGAGCGTCGCCGACGGGACGACGAAAACGGGAACTCCGGAAACAACGACCCCTTCGGCTTCGGAGCCAACCCGTTCGGCTTCCTCTTCGGCGCGCCCGGTGCCGGAGGCCCCGGCGGCGCAGGTGGAGCTGGCGGTACGGGCGGCGCAGGTGGAGCCGGCGGTCAGGGCCCGGGACTCGGCGACATCCTCGGCCAGTTCGGCAACATGCTCGCCGGATTCGGGCGGGACATGAACTCGCCGGACGCCCAGGGCCCGGTGAACTACGCCATGGCTGAGCGCATCGCCCGCCAGCAGCTCACCGGTGCCGCCGCCAGAAAGCAGCCCGCGGCGAAGGACAGCCAGGCTGTCGCCGAGTCCGTCCGGCTGGTCGAACTGTGGCTGGATGAAGTCACCGTCCTGCCCGCTGGGGCGACCGGATCGGTGGCTTTCACCGGCTCCCAGTGGCTTGATGAGACTCTGCCGCGGTGGAAGCGCGTCATCAACCCGCTCGCCGAGAAGCTCGGTGCGGCGACGATGGACGGCCTGCCCGAGGAGATCCGTTCCCAGCTGGGGCCGATGTCCGGCATTTTCAGCCAGATCAACGGCATGAACTTCGGTATGCAGCTGGGCCGCACCCTCGGCCAGCTCGCCGGCACGGTCGCCATGTCCACCCAGTGGGGGATCCCCCTGGCCGATGGGTCCGTGGCGGCGGTGAACACCTCCCAGCTCGATGAGCTGTCGAAGAAACTGGGGGCGGAGCGCCGGGAGACGCTGATCTACCTCGCCGCCCGCGAGGCCGCACACCTGCGACTGTTCCAGCACGTCCCGTGGCTCGTCGAACGGGTCATCCTCGACGTCGAGGAGTTCGCCACCGGCCTGAGCCTGGACAACTCCGCGATGGAGGAGGCCAGCCAGAACTTCAACCCGGAGATGCTGGGCGACCCGGAGAAGATGCAGGAGATGATGTCCCAGCTGCAGGACTCCGACCTGTCTCCGACCGTCGTCTCCTCGACCGACCACGCACGCATCCGTCTGGAGACCAGCCTGTCGCTGATCGAGGGCTGGGTCGACCTGGTCGTCGGCGAGGCACTGGGCGACCGGCTGCCCGTCGCCGCCAGCATCGGTGCCGCCTGGTCGATGTACCGCGACAAGGACCAGCCGGGGATGGATGCCCTGGTCAAGGCGGTGGGCATCAGCCTGTCCGCACCGAAGGCCTCGGAGGCCGCCGAGTTGTGGCGTCGACTGACCGTGGCGGTCGGCATCGAGCGTCGTGACGAGGTGTGGAACCACCCCGACTTCCTCCCGGTGGACGCCGACCTGGATGCCCCGGCCGAGTTCATCGACTCGGTGCTGGCCTCGATGGAGGACTCCGCCAGCTTCGACCCGATCAGCGAGATCGAGAAGCTGGAGCGCGAACTCAACAAGGGCTTCGATGGGCCCGGTGAGGGCGCCTCGACCGAGGACGACAGCGATGCCGAGGATTCCGACGACGCCGACAGCAGCGGCGACGACTCGGACACCAACGGCGACAGCGGTGACAACGGCGACGACGGAGCGTCCAACTCCGACAAGTAGCCGGCAGCGGCGGCAACTGGACAATCCATCACACCGCCGCCGCAAACTCTCGACCCGCAGTTCTATGACCTGCGGGTCTTAGCATATGGGAATCGCCCGAGGTGTGATGGATTCCGGATCCACGACACGGAAGTGGTTCAGTCGACCTCGGTCGGGTAGATGCCCGGCTCCCCGCCCGGGCTGGAACCTGTACCGGCCCCGTCCCCCGAAGCATCACCGTCCCCGCCGCCGATCCCCCAGCGTCCGTACGCCTCCAGGTAGCCGGATGCCCGGTCCACCCGCGGCGCCCGGTCCGCCCACTCATGGAATTCCGCACCGTGATCGGGGATCCAGGTGTGCACCAACTCGTGGATGATCACAGAGTCGAGCACATAGCCGGGGACCTCCTTGAGCCGGTCGGAGATCCGTATCCGACCGGTCGCCACCGAACAGCTCGCCCACCGTCGCGTCATATTCGACACCCACCGCACACTCTCGAACTCCGCCCGCCCCTCCAGGTACTTGTCGTTGAGTTCCGCAGCACGCAGCAGCAGGTCATCGTCCGACTCCTGCCCGGCGGCCACGTTGTTCTTCCGCCTGACCCGGTCGACCAGGTCGTTGGTGGAGCGCCGCAAGGTCTTGGCGTCCATCGACATCGGTGCCAGGACAACCACCCTGCCGCGCTCCATGCGTCCGGCGATGGTGCGCTCGCGGCGGGCGGAGAGACGAATCTCGACATCGGGGGCGAAATCATCCACGACTTCGAGCTGCGCCCGGGTCGGGGTCGTCCGCCGTCCTGCCATGATTCACCTTCCCGTCGGTTTCTCTCCGCTACACTGTCAAGGGACCGTGCCCGTCGGGGCACCGGGCACAGGGGCCAGTCAAGGGGGATTTTACATGAACGGGACGAGTCCCGGGGCCATCATGGACACCTGCATCGGCGCTGGCAGTGTCGCCGGCATCGACGCCGACACCCGGGTTACGCTGCGCGAAGCCACCGCCCTGATCCTCCGCCCGCCGGACCATCTCCAGTTCGGCACGATCCCCGGCCAGAGCCTGGTCCTCCCGCTGCCCGAACGTGCCTCACCTGCCCAGGTGATGCTGGTGTTCCGCGAGGCCCGACGTCCGGTGACCTGCTCCTTCCTGGTGACCCGCCTGGGCCATTGCGGGATCGCCCCAGCCCACGCGCGTGGCATCCTTGCCGAACTGCAGCGCACCGGGCTGCTGACCGTCCTACCGCAGCCACTGCCGGTCCACGTCACCGGGCCCGGAGCACCGTCAAGCACCCTGGTCCAGGCGCTGATGCGCCGCGGGATCGCCGCAGAACCCATCGTTCCGGGTTCCGCGGTGTTCGGACGCCTCACCCCTGCCGGGCTGGTGGTCCTCGCCGGCCAGCTCTTCCCTCCGCCGGATGTGACCTACCGGTTGATGGAACGCGGGGTGACCCACCTGCCCTGTGCCGTGGTGGACGGTCGGGTGATCGTGGGCCCGGTGGTCAATCCCGGGGTGACACCCTGCCTGAGCTGTGCAGATATCGCCTATCAGGAGTTGGATGCCGACTGGCGGATGGTACGGGCCCAGAGCTCCACCAGCGTGCCGGCCATCAGCGCGGTGTCCAATGAGCTGGCGGCGACCGTGGTCACCGGGGTGGTGCACGAGATGCTGTCGGCCGGACGCCCCTTCCCCACTGAGCTGCCACCGGAGGCGTTGAGTCGTCGGATGTTCGATCCGAGAACACTGAGCCTGGAGTCCTGGACCCCGATGGCCGACCCGGACTGTCCGGCCTGCGCCGGTGCCCGGCAGGCCCGCGGGCTGACTCAGGTGTAGTTGTTCACGATGCCGAGGATGTCGTCGCCGAACTGCTCCACCTTCATCGGACCGATGCCGGGGACCTGCACCAGTTCCTGCTCGGTGGCGGGTTTGCGGTGACACACCCCGCGCAGTGTGGCGTCACTGATCACCACGTAGGCCGGCACCCCGCGGGACTTGGCGGTGGTGTTGCGCCATTCCCGAAGCTCGGTGACCAGGGTCTGGTCGACATCCCCGGCATGGGCCTCGCACACCCCCAGGATGCGGTGTTCCGGGGTGGTCAGGCGGGTGCCGCACATCGCGCAGGCGTCCTTGTCCTTCGGCGCCCCCTGTCTCCCGCGGCGGGACGCTCCGCCGCCCGACGTCGCTGCCGCGGCACGCTGTGCATCGCGCTCAGCTTCCCACGGCACCAGTCCGTCAAGGAAGCGGGTCCGTCGCCTGGTCGCCTTACCGCCGGGCTGGCGCGCCTGTGACCAGGACAGGTGCAGATGCTCCCGGGCTCGGGTCACACCGACGTACAGCAGCCGGCGTTCCTCTTCGATGGCGTCCACGGAATGCGACCCCTTCAGGGCATGACGGATGGGGAGGGTTCCGTCGACGAGCCCGATGAGGAACACAGCGTCCCACTCCAGACCCTTGGCGGCGTGGATGCTGGCCAGAGTGACACCCTGCATCCGCGGCGGATTCTTCGACTCGGACCGTTCACGCAGCAGGACGAGAAGTCCGGCGAGATCCAGTTGCGGGTTCGTGGTGGCCAGTTCGCTGGCCAGGTCAACCAGGGCGCTGAGCGACTGCCACCGTTGCCGTTCCTGGGCGCCGGTCGGCTCCACCGATGTCAGACCGACCGGTTGCAGCGCCGCCTTCACCTGGGCGACGAGGCTGGCGGCCGGGGCCCCGGCATCCACACCGTCACCATCCTCTCCACCGCTTGCGCCACTGCGGGCACGGATCCGGCGCGCCGCCTGACCCAGTGCCTGGATCCCCTGCCGGATCTCCGCACGGTGGAAGAAGCCTTCCCCGCCCTTGACCTGGTAGGCGATCCCGGCCTGGTCGAGGGCGTACTCGAAGGCCGCCGACTGGGCGTTGATCCGGTACAGCACCGCGATCTCCGCGGGGGCCACACCCTGCCGGATCAGCTCGGCGATGCGCTGGGCGACGTCGGCTGCCTCGGCGGTCTCGTCCGGGTACTCGGTGAACTCCGGGTCCGGCCCGGCAGGACGCTGTCCTTCCAGGGTCAACCGGGTACCCGCGGCACGTCCGGTGGCCCGGCTGATCACGTTGTTCGCCAACTCCACCACCTGCGGGGTCGAGCGGTAGTCCCGGTACAGCCGGATGGTGGTGGCTTCGGGGAACCGGCTGGAGAACCGGAGCAGGTGGTCGGGGGTCGCCCCGTTGAAGGAATAGATGGTCTGGTTGGCGTCGCCGACGACGGTAAGGTCGTCGCGGTCGCCGAGCCAGGCGTCCAGCAGCCGCTGCTGCAGCGGGGTGACGTCCTGGTACTCGTCGACGACGAAGGTGCGGTAGCGCGAGCGGAACTCGTCGGCGACCCCGACATTGGTCTCCAGCAGCCCGGCCATGGACTCCAGCAGGTCATCGAAGTCGAGCAGGGCGCGTTCCGGGGTGACCTTGGCCTTCTCGTAGCCCTCGAAGATCCTCACGAACTGGGCCGGGTCCACCGGGCAGTCCCGACGGTCCGGTCCGATGCGCGAGGGGTAGTCCACCGGGGAAATCAACGAGGCCTTCGCCCACTCGATCTCGCCGAGCAGATCGGAGAGCAGCGTCTTGTCCGGTTCGGTGCCGGTCGCCCGGGTGACACGCGCGACCAGGGGGAACTTGGAGTCCAGCAGTTCCCAGGGGGTGTCGCCGACGACCTTGGGCCAGAAGTAGCGCAACTGCTGCATTGCTGCGGCGTGGAAGGTCTTCGCCTGCACCCGGGCGACACCCATCATGGTGAGCCGTTCGCGCAGTTCGGCGGCGGCACGGTTGGTGAAGGTCACTGCCAGCACGTAGTCGGGGTTGACGAATCCGCCGGAGACCAGATGGGCGATCCGGTGGGTGATCGTACGGGTTTTACCGGTGCCGGCGCCGGCGATGATGCTGACCGGCCCCCGCGGTGCCGTCGCTGCCCCGAGCTGCTCAGGATCCAGGGCATCCAGGTTGAGCTGAGTGAGTCGTCCGCTCCCCGGGGTCACTTCGATGCTGTCCCTTCAGAGTTGTTGGCGGTATGGCCGGTGGTGTCGCCGGCGGAGTGGTCGGCAGGGTGGCCGGCAGGGTGATCAGCGGGGTGGTAGGAGCCCCCGCGGATGTAGAGCAACCGGTCACCGGGCTCCACCGTCTCCGCCTCCACCGAGTCCACCCGGTAGAGCTCACCGGAGCGCACCACGCCGAGGACGATGTCCTCGAGGTTGCGGGGGTTGCCACCGACCTCATCCTCCCCGACCAGACGTTCTGCGATGGAGAAGCCCTCGTCCGGACTGATCAGGTCCTCCATCATGCCGGTCACCGACGGGCTGACCGTGGCCAGCCCGAGCATCCGCCCGGCGGTCTCCGAGGACACCACCACCGAGTCCGCACCGGACTGCCGCAGCAGGTGCGCATTCTCCGACTCTCTCACCGAGGCTACGATCGTCGCGCTCGGGGCGATCTCACGGACCGACAGGGTGATCAGCACCGCGGTGTCGTCTTGGTTCGGTGCCACCACGACCGCTTTCGCCCGGGTCACCCCGGCGAGTTTGAGCACCTCCGAGGACGTCGCCGGCCCCTGCACGCTGACCAGTCCCCGCGATGAAGCGTGGGCAAGGGCATCGGCGTCGGTGTCGATGACGACGATCTGGGACGGTGGCAGGCCGTCGGCGAGAAGGGCGGTGGTTGCCGCCCGTCCCTTGGTGCCGAATCCGACCACGACGGTGTGGTTGCGCATGTGTTTTCTCCAACGACGGATCTGCAGGGTCTTGCGTGACTCCTCGGTCAGCACCGACAGGGTGGTGCCGACCAGCAGGATCAGGAAGATGACCCGCATCGGGGTGATGACGAGGACGTTGATCAGCCGGGCCTGCTGTGTGACCGGGGCGATGTCGCCGTAGCCGGTGGTCGACAGGGACACCGCCGAGTAGTAGACGGCATCGAGGAACGTCGTCACCCCGGTGTAGCCGTCCCGGTCGAGGTAGACCACCAGGGCCGCGACCAGGAGCAGGGTCATCGCGTACAGCACCCGGCGGCTGATCAGCCACCATGGACTGACCGGTGCACTGGCCGGGATGTTGACGATGTTCAGCAGTGCCCGCGGCGGCAGTGCGTCAAGGCCGTCACGCATCGCTCACTCTCCTTCCCCGCGGCCGGTACCGGTAGCGGCGTTTCCGCCGTTGTCGGTATCGGGGCCGGTGTGTGCGCCGACGGACGTCAACATGGTCTCCAGTTCACCGGCCGTGGGCAGATCCCGCGGCTCGTAGGTCTCGTTGAGACCAACATAGTGGAATGCGGCGCGGACCCCGTCCGGGTCCACCCTACGCCCCAGTCGCGTACCGATGACCTGCGCCCAGGCCAGGCGGTACACCGCCAGCTGCATCTCCGCAGCCGCGAGTTCCGGTCCGGTGGGCCGCCGCCCGGTCTTCCAGTCCACCACTGTCCACCCGGTGGTCGGGTCGTCGCCGTCGTGGAAGACCGCGTCGATGCGCCCCTCGAAAACCTGTCCGGCCAGGGTTACCGAATAGGATCCCTCGACGCTGGCCGGGGTGCGGTGGGCCCAGGTGCTCTCGAGGAATCGTTGTTTGAGTTGCTCCAGGGCGGGGTCGGTCAGGGTGGCGTCCGCGGCACCGGGCAGATCGTCCTCGTCGAAGAGGGTGACGGTGCCGTAGTGGCGTTCGACCCAGTTGTGGAAGGCGGTGCCGCGCTTGGTGTACGGCCGGGGTTCCAGGGGGACGGGGCGCCGACGTCGCCGGGCGAACTCCTCGGGGTTCCGTTGCATCGCCACCGCCTCGGTCGCGGTGAGTCGTGCGCCCACCGGCACGGTGACCTCGGGGACGGATTCGGCGGTGAGCTCGTCGATGAGCAGCCGGGTCTCCTGGGCCCATTGGGCGGCGACGGTACCGGTATCAATCCCAGTCACACCGGCACCAGCAGCGTCAGCAGTATCAGTAACGTCAGCAACTGCCGTGTCCATCCGCCCGCGGACCAGTTCCATGCCGCGTGCAACTCCATCGACGTGGTAGTCGGGATGGGCAGGGTCGGTAAGGGTCGGCCGCGGCCAGACGGCGGTGGGATTCCCCGGGAACCGCCGCTCATAATCCGTGACCAGGTCGTTGCGTGCCGCCGGGTTCTCCGGCACCATCACCACGTCCTCCCGGTGGTGCGGGCCGTTCTCCAGGCGTGCCAGTTCCTTCTTCGAGTACACCATGCCCAGGTCGGACCAGGTCACGACCGACTCCGGGGACACCGATTCGAGCCGGTCCCGCATCAGGGTCAACGCCACCGAAGGGTCCAGCGGGGTGCGGGCGTCGTTGTTGAACGCCGCTCCGCTGACCAGCAGCACCTCTTCGCTGCGGGTGGCGGCGACGTAAAACAGTCGGTCGTCCTCCTTCGCGGCGTGCTGTCCCAGCGCAACGGTGAAGGCCTCCTGCGCCTCGACCACTCCCCGACGGTCGATGACCCCGGACAGGTCGAGCACCGGAGCCCCGGTCATGTCCTCGAGGTCGAGCGGGTCGCGGGCGTCACCGCGCAGGCCTGAGGGCAGCACCTTGCCGGTTGTCGTCCAGGACGTCGTCGTAGGACGCTTGACTGCATCGGAGTAGGTCTTTCGGGTGGCGTGCGGCACCGCGACGATGCCCCATTCCAGTCCCTTGGCTTTATGGACGGTGAGCAGTTGGACGCAGTCGGTCCGGACCTCGGTCTCCCCGGGCTCCAGCCCCTTCTCCCGCTCCGCGGCAGACCGCAGGTAGTCCACCAGTGCCGAAGGGGTTGCCGCACTCAGGTCGGCGAAGGACCGGACGACCTCGGCGAACTTGTCGAGGTGGCTGGCCCCGATGGACCGGCGGGAGTCGCGGTGGTACCGGGTGAGCACCTCGGTACGCACCCCGGTCATCTTCTCGATGTCTGCGACCAGGTCGGTCAGCGGTTTCGACGCGGAGTACCGACGCAGGTAGCGAAGTTCACGTGCCAGTTCGGTCAGCCGCTGCACCCCGGCGGTGGACATGCCGAAGTCGGCCATGCCCCGCAGGTCGGCCAGTGCCTCGGCGAGTCCGACGGGTACCCGGGTGGCCTCGCGGTCGATCTCGGCGAGCCGGCGGCGCACCGTCGCCAGCGGGTCGGAGTCACCCTCGTGTGGGGCGACCACGGCACTGAGCCCGGTCAGTTCCGCATCGTCCTCGTGACTGTCGGTAGCAGTGTCGGCGGTGTCACCACCGGCGATATCGGCAGCTTCGGCACCGGTCGCTCTTCCCCGGCGCGACAGTTGGTCGACCCGTCGGGCCAGGGCCTGCAGGTCGGACGCCCCGATGTTCCAGCGCACCCCGGTGAGCAGCCGGAGCATGGCGATATCGTCGCTGGGGTCGACCACCACCCGCAGGGTGGCGAAGACGTCGGCGACTTCGGGGACGTCCAACAGTCCGGGCCCGGCGGTCATCTCCACCGGCACGTCGCGAGCCACCAGCAGGTCGTGGATCGGTTGCGCCTCGGCATTCTTACGGATCAGAACCGCCGCGGAGAACGGGGTGCTGGTGTCCCGGGCGTGGTAGCGGGCCGCCAGGTCATCGGCGAGCCACTCCAGTTCCTGCTCCCGGGTGTCGAACCAGCCGACCTTGACCTCGCCACTACCGGCGCCGGGGCGTGAGGTCAGCGGTGAGACCAGTGGGGTATCGGTGTCCATCGACCACCGTGACACCGTATTCGCCATGTCCAGGACCTTGGTGGGGTTGCGCCAGGACGTGGTTAGTTCCAGGGTCGGTGCCGTACCGTCCTGCGTGGGGAAGTCACTGGTGAAGTGGGTGAGATTGGCTGCGGTCGCACCACGGAAGCCGTAGATCGACTGCATCGGGTCACCCACCGCCGTCACCGTGAGCTGCGGGTCCTGTCCGTCGCCGAAGAGGTTGCGCAGCAGGATGCGCTGGGCGTGCCCGGTGTCCTGGTATTCGTCGAGCATCACCACCCGGAACCGGCGGCGTTGACTCTGGCCGACCCGGGGGTGGGCGTCGGCCAGCTGGGCGGCCTTCGACATCTGCTGGCCGAAGGTCATCAGGTTCCGGTCACTGAGCCGGCGGCGGTAGGCGTGGACCAGCTCCAGGAGTTCACGGCGGTAGGTCAGCGCCCCGGTGAACTTCTCGAGGGCGGCGTCCACGGTCTTGAGGACCTTGCCGTCACGGTCGGGCAGTCCGTCGATCTCGGCGGCGGTCGCCGCACACTCTGCCTCGACCTCGTCGACGGTGACCAGGTGGTTGTCCATCTCGTCGTTGAGGTCCAGCATGTCGTCGATGATGTAGGGCAGCGACCGGTTGGTGGTGAACCCGGTCGGCCAGTCGAGGGTGACGTCCCGGGCGATCATCCAGCGTTCGGTGTCGGAGATGATGCGTCCGGCGGGTTCCATCGGCAGCAACAGCCCGTATTCGCCGACGACGGTGCCAGCGTAGGCGTCGTAGGTGGAGACGGTGGGCACGATATTGCGCAATGCCTCGTGGCGCGGGTCATCGGAGGGCAGGTCGTCCAGGATGCCGGAGTCCGCCAGGGTCTGTAGCCTGGCGCGGATGCGCAGCCCCAGTTCCCGGGCGGCCTTACGGGTGAAGGTCAGGCCCAGGATCTGTTCCGGGGTGGCCAGTCCGTTGGCCACCAGCCAGACCACGCGGGCGGCCATCGTCTCGGTCTTGCCGGCACCAGCGCCGGCGACCACGAGGGTCGGGCCGGACGGGGCGCCGATCACCGCGGCCTGTTGTGCCGTGGGGCCGAAGGGCTGCCCCAGGAGGGAGGACAGGTCGGTGGGGCTGATCAGGGATACCATCTAGACCACCTGCTCCCCGGCGCGGCAGGCGGGGCACAGGCAGGCACGCCCGGTGCCCTCACAGTCCTTGGTGGTCGCCCGGTAGATCGGTCCGGCGATCCGGTTGGCGGCCGATACCGCGAACTCCCGGAGTTCCGCCAACTGTTCCTCGGTCAGGGTCGGCTGCTGCAGCACAGTGATCGAGGCAGCGACGCGGCGTGGGTAGACCAGCATGGCCCCGTCCGGCAGCCACGGTGTCGCGGCGGGCGTCCTGTCATCGGCGTTGTCCTGGGCGGCGACGAGCAGCTGGTAGGCCTTCAGCTGCGTACTGTCGGCGGCCTCCTTCTTCGTCTTGGGGGTCTTGCCGGTCTTGAAGTCGATGACCAGGGCATGACCGTCGGGGTCGATCTCCAGCCGGTCGGTCCGTCCGGCGAGCACCACCGGCAGTCCGTCGGGGGTCTCGCCGATGGTGGCCTCCAGTTTCCGTTCGACCTCGACGATGCGTCCGGATGCGGCGGCGGCGGTGTCGCGCTCACCGATCCAGTCGTCGAGCCGGTCGACGGCCTCGAGGCAGCTGTCCAGCAGTGGCCCGGCGGTCCAGGCGGGTCCGTCCACGAGATGCGGCACGGAGTCGGTGACGATGTCGTGTGCCTCCTCCCGGGTAAGTCCGGCGGCGAATCCTTCGGCCACGGCGTGGATCAGCACGCCGACCTTCATCGCCTCGGTTGATGCCCCTCCGGTCAGGCCGATAAGGAAGTTCACTGCGTCGCAGCCGTCGTCGTCCATGGTCTCCAGGGTGGTGGGGCTGATGCGCACGGCCGTCCCCGCGGCCAGGCTGGTTGCGGACGCCTCGGCGGTGCCCCACCAGTGGTCGGGGTCGGCGCCGTAGACACCGGCGGCCGCGAGGTGGGCCAGGTTGGACGCCGCGGCGTCGCGTTCATGACCGGGTCGGTGGGGGTCGCACACCGCGTCGCGGAGTTCTGCGACGAGCGGCTCCAGGGCCAGGACCCGGGGTAGCGCGGGGGTCTGGGTGACCGGGACGCGGCGGGGATCATTCTCCTCGGCAGGGACAGCACCGTCAGCACCATCAGCACTGTCAGCAGGGTCACCGGTCGTCTCACCCGTGATCTCAGCGAGGAACCGGGAGGGCACACTCATGTCGTCGCCGCTGGCGTCCACCGCGGTGACCAGGGTGCGCCGGGTCGCCCGGGAGATCGCCAGCAGAAACAGTCGGCGTTCCTCCGCCAATGCCGCAGCCGCCCGCGACACCGGGATCTCCGGACTGATCCCCCGGTCCACCCAGTCGACGAGTTCCTGTTGACCGAACAGGCCACCGACGGTGGGACCAGCCGGCCAGCTGTCCTCCTGCACCCCGGCGACGACCACGACCTGCCACTGCCGTCCGGCTGCGGCATGCGCCGGGAGGATCTCCACGGCATCCGGCCGGGTACCGCGACGGTCACGGCCACCGGTGGGCAGTTCCTGGGCCCGGACCTCGTCAAGAAAGGTCTCCAGCGTGGCCGAGGGGGTACGTTCGACCACGTCACCGGCAAGGTCGAAGAGGCTCATCACCGCGTCGAGGTCACGGTCGGCCTGGGATCCGAGGGTGCCGCCGCGCAAGGCCTGGCGCTGCAGTGAGTTCGACAGGTCCGCCGCCTGCCACACAGCCCACAGCACCTCCTCCACCGGGGAGGTCACCGTCGCTTCGCCGAGCGCGCTGCGTCCGGCGTCCAGCACGTGGGTGAGCCGGTCGATGACGGTCTGCTCCCGAGGTCCGAACCGCCTGCTCCAGGCCTCGGCCTGGGCTGGGTCGGCTCGGCCGGTGACCATCAGCGTCACCGCCTCCATCGCCCGCATCCCGGTGCCTGCGAGTACCGGGGCGATCGCCCGCTCGACCCGGCGCAACATCACCGGGTCTGCCCCACCCACGGGGCTCTCCAACAGCCGCTGCATCTCCGCAGGCTCCAGGGGGCGCACCAGTGCGTCCAGGGCCAGCAGCAGCACGTTGACCAACGGCTGCTCGGCGAGCACCACGCTGGTCTGGTCGACGGTGACCGGGACCCCGTGGGACAGCAGCGTGCGCCGCAGTGCCGGGATGGCACCGGTGGACCGGACGATCACCGCGATGTCGTCCCAGGGGACGTTCTCGCTGACGTGGGCACGCCGCACCTCGTCGGTGACGGCGAGATGGTCGGCCGTCGTCGACGGCGAGTGCCGGACCTGCAGAGCTTCGGCACCGGGACCATTCGCAGCGCCTGCAGATTCAGCAGCATCTCCACCCGGGCGCAGTGCCACCCGGGTCGGCGCGGCGGGCAAGCGGGACTCCAGGTCGTTGACGGCTGTGACCAGGGTGTCCGGCAGCCGGTGGGAGACCGACAGCACAACCCGCTGGTCCGGTTCGGCGGCGATCCGGCTGAGGAACTCCTCGTCGGCGCCTCGGAAGTGGAAGACACACTGGTCCGGGTCCCCGGCCACGAGGGTCCGGACGCCGGGCCGGATGAACCGGGAGAGGAACGCCCCGGCCGCCGGGTCGAGGTTGTGGGCGTCGTCCACCAGCAGCAGCCGGATCCGGGAGGACTGGTGCTCCAGCACCGCCGGTGCCTGGTCCAGGGCGTCGAGGGTGACGTGCAGCAGCTCGGAGGCATTGAGGTTCTGCGAGCGCGACAGCGCCTGGATCTGGTGGTACTCCCGCAGGAACTCCCCGGCACCGACCCACATGGCCTCGTCATGCTGCCGCCCCAGAGAGCACAGTTCATCCGGCCCGATACCGCGCTCGGCGGCGCGGAGCAGCAGGTCACGCAACTGTCGGGCGAATCCGACCAGGGGCAGCGCCGGACGCATGTCCTCCGGCCAGGCACCCGTGCCGTCCTCGGCGTGGCCGCGCAACAGTGCGCGTATCTGCATGTCGTGCTCGGCGCCGGTCATCAACCGTGGCAGGGCGACGGTGTCGTCCTGCTGTGCCTGGGCGACCGCCCGGAGCACGGCGAAGGCCCAGGAGTGCACCGACCGCACCGGGGTGGCGGTGGCCGCGTAGTTCGGTTCAGTGCGCAGCACTGCCATGAGCTGCTCACGCAGTGACGTCGCCGCCTCCTTGGAGGGGGTCACCACCATGATCTCCTCGGCCCTGCCACCAGCCCGCAGGTAGTCGACCATGGTGTCCACCAGCAGAGAGGACTTGCCGGTGCCCGGGCCGCCGAGCACCGCGTAGGGGCGCTCCAGGCTGATCCGCTGATCGCCCCGGACCAGCGCCCCGGCCAGTCCGTCCCAGTGCCGGTGCGGCATCTCGCCGGAGGTCTCGTCGACACCGGCGAGCCGGACGGTGACATCCCCGGCCGATCCGATCCGGCGACGCAGTTCGTCGTCGGCGCGGGCCTGCTCACGGCTACGGTCGGTGGACTGCCCTGCCCCGGGCTCCACCTGTTCCCCCACCATCAGTTCACACCCCGACCCGTGCGGCGACGACGTCGCTGACCCGGGAGATGCCGCTCCACGCGCTCGGCGAGGAGTCCGGCAACACCGCATGCACGAACAGGCGGTACATCACCGCGCGCAGCAGCAGTTGGTCGAAATCGGGAAGGTGGCTCCACCGCTGGATCAACCCGTCCTCGGCATTCGCCCAGGCGATCGCGTCCACCACCAGCAGCGCCACCGACCAGCCGGCCGGTCGCCAGGCCGGCACCAGGTCCACGATCGCCGGGTCGGCGTAGCCGTCGTAGATGGTGCACCCCAGCACGTCACCGTGCACCAGCTGGTCGGCTGCGGCGACCTCGGTGCGCAGCAACATCACTCCGGTCGCCTTCTCCATCGCCGCAGCGACATCGTCGCGGGGCACCTCGGCAAGGTCCATCACCGGGGCCAGCAGTTCAGTGGGGTCATCGGCCCAGGCCGCGGCCTCGGCGACGGCGAACAGGGCGGTCTCGCTGAGTTCGCCGACTCCCCCGCCACCGGCAGACCCGGTGGCCCCGGCGGCGGCGACAACCGCGGACGTGTCGAGGAACGCCGGGCGCCGACGCGCCGCATCCACCTTCGCCAGTGCCTCATTGAACCGCAGTGCACTGGCCGCCGTCTCGTCGAATCTCGGGGCACGGTGCCCGGAGAGGAAGCCACGCGCGGTCCATCCACCCAGGGTGTAACGCCCGTCGGTGGAGCGCAGCGGGCGGGCCACCGACACCCCGGAGGGGCGGACCTGGTCCATCACCTGCGCCGTCCAGGTCGCGCGCGCCCGGTCGTCCGACGGGATCAGCACGGCCTGGTCACACCGCCACCCTTCACCCCACGCCTCACCGAGGGCGACCGGGGCGGCGTGGGAGACCTGGAAACCTGCCCGGATCGCCGTCGGCGGTTCTTCTGCGGAGCGGTCGGTGGAGTGGTTCGTCGTCGTGTCTGACATGGCTCACACTCTAACCCCGACCTCGGACAGCAAACTGCAACAGTGTCTCAGGGCAGTCGAACATGCAGGTCAGTCCCGCACATCCACCGCCTCACCCTCGCTACGTCCGTGCGGGAAGGGCCAGGCGTTCGGCCGGCAGGTGTTGTTCGCCGCCGAGCCGCCGTATTCTGCCCCGGCATCCAGGTCCTCGAGGTCACCGTTGTTCAGGCTCAGGGTCTGCTGCATCATCAGCGGGGCCAACGCCCCGTCCTCCGGACACGGCTGGTGGGCGGCGAATCCGATGCCGTGCCCGATCTCGTGGTTGAGGACGTACTGGCGGTAGGCACCGAGGTCACCCTCGAAGCTGCCCGATCCACGGACCCACCGGGCGAGGTTGATGATCACCCGGCCAGCCCCGGCCTCTCCCTCGTCATCGGGCCCCTGGATGAAGCAGCTGGTCTCCAGGTCGATCGTCCCACCGCACAGCTGTGCCGTGGTCTCCGGGCTGACCAGGCGCACCCGCAGGTCCGGGGTGTCCTGGGAGCGCACGCTGATGTGCTCGAAGGCGTAGTCTCCGGTGGACACCCACGACCGTGGGTCGCCGAGGACGGCGTCCACCGTGGCGGAGAAGGCGTCCCCACCACCGAAGGAGGAGCCGTTGACCCCGTCCTCCAGCTCGACGACGTAGGTGTAGGTTTCGTCGCCGAGTCCATCGACGTCGCCGGCGGTGGCACCGGCGGTGCCGACACCGTGGAACGTTCCGTCACCGGAGCTGCTGAACTCGCCGCCGGAGGGTAACTCGCCGACGTCGGTGGCAGGGGCGGTGCCGGGAACCGGTCCGGCGGACTCCGACGAGTCGCCCCCGTCCCCACCGTTCGCAGCTGAACCTGACGCCGACGACGCCGACGACACAGCATCATCGCCACCGGATCCTCCGCCACTGTTCACGGCCAGTTCGATGACCACACCGATGGTCGTCAGCGCCACCAGGACGCCGGACACCCCGATCCACCGGTTCCGACGCTGCCGACGTTCCCGTTCCCGAGCATGGCGCTCGCGGTAGTCCGCCCGGCGCTCCAGCTCCGACGAAGGGAGGGTGAAGCGCTCCCGGCGGACCGGCTCGCGTCCCGGATCAGTCACGTTGCCCTCGCTCAGATGAAGCCCACGGGACGGGACGCCGACGAGCCCACCTCGACATAGGCGACCTGGTCACGGACGATGACGTACACCGAACCCTTGTTGTCCTTGAGGGACAGGGTGTTTTTGGCGTTGTCTCCGGCGAGCAGTTCCTCGACCTGCGCTGCCACCGCTTCCTGCTCTTCGCTACTGGTGATGACCAGATCGCGCGGGTTGTTGACGAAACCGACCTTGATGTCCATGTTGCGGTGTCTTTCCCTCTCACATTGCCTTGGCTGTAACGTGGACCATCATAGCGTTGACGTAGCAGCAGGAAGGGAAGGTGCCCGTGGAGCGACCCACGTTCCGTGATCTCGGTGTGGCCGTCGAGATCGCCGAGGCTCTCGAATCGGACGGACGGGGCCGGGCCTTCGCCATCCAGGAACGCGCCCTGCCCCTGGCGCTGGTCGGCAAGGACCTCATCGGTCAGGCCCGCACCGGCATGGGCAAGACCCTGGGGTTCGGTGTCCCGCTGCTCGACCGGGTCTTCGACGACGCCGGGGTCGCCGAGTTGGACGGCACGGTCCGTGGCCTGGTGGTCGTCCCCACCCGCGAGCTGTGTCTCCAGGTCGCGGAAGACCTTGCCGAAGCGTCCCGTAACCTCCGCGTCGGTGACCGCCCGTTCGTGGTCACCACGATCTACGGCGGGGTGCCCTTCGATTCGCAGATCACCGCGATCGACGCCGGCGCCGATGTCGTCATCGGTACCCCTGGCCGCCTGCTGGATCTGTCGAGGCAGGGGCATCTCGACCTCTCCCACGTCGAGATCCTCGTGCTCGACGAGGCCGACGAGATGCTGGACCAGGGATTCCTCGAGGACGTCCAGGCGATCATGAAGCAGACCGCGCAGCCGCGGCAGACGATGCTGTTCTCCGCCACCATGCCCGGACCGATCGTGGCGTTGACCCGGGAGTTCATGAACCGGCCGGTGCTGATCCGTGCGGATTCCGAGTCGGCGCAGGCCACGCACACCACCACCAGGCAGATTGTCTTCCAGTCCCACAAGCTCGACCGGATGAGTGTGCTCGCCCGCATCCTGCAGACCCCGGGTCGGGGACGCACGATCGTCTTCGCCCGCACCAAACGGCAGGCGGCGATCATCGCCGGTGATCTCGCCGAGCTGGGGTTCGCCGTCGGCGCGGTACACGGCGACATGCGGCAGAAGGACCGCGAGAAGTCCCTCGCCGCCTTCCGGGAGGGGACGGTGGACGTCATGGTCGCCACCGATGTCGCCGCCCGCGGCATCGACGTCGAGGACGTCACCCATGTCATCAACTACCAGGTGCCGGAGGACGACAAAACCTATGTCCACCGGATCGGACGCACCGGCCGGGCCGGACGTTCGGGCGTCGCGGTGACACTGGTCGGTTGGGACGAGGTCACCCGTTGGTCGGCGATCGACGACACCCTGGACCTGGGCAAGGGAGAGCCGCCACGGTGGTTCTCCGGATCACCGGAGTTCCTCGATGAGTTCAGCCTGTCCGGGGACGTCGCCGACAGGGTCGGTGCGCCGCGTGACGTCCAGGGTTCAGCGTCGGCGACCGCACCGGCCCGCCGGGACCGGCAGGCACAGCACGGCCGGAAGGATCGTCCGGACCGGCAGGGCCGTCCGGAGCGTGGCAAGGGGCGCCGTTGACCGGTCGTCGTCGGTGGGCACCTGCCGAACAGCGCTCCCGCTCCGACCTGATGGTGGCCGCGGCCATCGCCGTCGTGGTGCTGCTCATCGTCGCCGGGACGTGGTTCTTCTCCGATTCGCGGTCCACCAGCCACGAGACTGCCAGGGCTGGTGACGCCATCGCACCCGGTGTCTCCGATGCCCCGGTCCCGGAGTCACTGACAGAGATCTGGCGGGCCGAGTCCGAACCCTCGGACACCGGCGAGCCGGTCACCGTGGAGGGGGCCGCCATCGTCCGCGACGGTAACCGGATCGCAGGACTGGACACCACCGACGGTTCCGAGGTGTGGAGCTACAGCCGTGACCGCGAACTGTGCGGGATGACCGCCAACTGGCGTCGGGTCATCGCGGTGTACCACGGGCCGAAGGGTTGTGGGGACGCCACCAGTCTCGATGCCGCCACCGGGCGTTACCATGACACCCGTTCCGCCCTGGCCTCCGACGACGTTCGGATGTTCCGTTCCCTCGACAGTGTCGGGGTGTTGAGCACCGAGCGGGTGGAGTTGTGGCGCAGTGATCTGGTACGCACCGTGGAGCTTGGCCATGTCGAGTCCCCGGTGAATGTGGACGCCCAGCGCCTCGACGGCTGCCAGTTCAGTTCTGCCCAGGCCCGTAAACAGCTGTTGGCGGTGGTGACCGACTGCGGACGCGAGGACGGCAAGCGCACCGTCAGCCTGCAGAAGGCGGTCCCGGAGGAGTCCGGTGAGCCGGAGGAGACCCACGAGTTCACCGTCCCGGCGGACGCCGAGCTGGTCGGGGTCGCCGAGGAGGCGGCGGTGATCTACGTCCACGGCTCCGGGACCAGGGCCCGCGATGCCGAGGACTTCCAGGGCAGCCGGTTCCAGGTGCTGCACACCGACGGCGGGTTCGAGCAGCACCCGGCGGACCCCAGTTCGACGATGGCGGCACGGGCCAACGGAGGAAACGGGGGAAACGAGGCCAACGGGGCCAGTAAGCCCTCCACCACGTCCGGATCACTTTTCCTGCCGGAGACCGGGGACCTGCCACACCACATGACCTGGTTCGACGGAGAGCGTCTGATCGGCTTCGGCCCCACCGCGCTGGATCCACGGTTCAGTGTCCCGGCGATCGGCACCGGGGCTGCGTTGGACGACCGGCTCCTGGTGCCGGTGTCGGACGGGGTCGCGGTGGTCGACTGGTCCGATGGGACGGTCGACCGGGTCATCCCGGTGGACCGTGGCGGGTGGGCCGGCCCGGTACACCTGCGGGTCCAGGGTGAGGTCGTTATCGAGCAGCGGGGCGGGACGATGGTGGGCCTGAACTGACCGGCAGGCCCTGGGCAAATCCCCTGGGCAGCGTTCTCAGCGAAGATGCCGCTGGGCCGACCAGTCCACCGCATCGTGGTTGAACAACAGGCCCAGCCCGACGATGCCGACCAACGCAGTAGGAATGCCGGCCTGAATATTCCCCGACGAGAACATGAACACTGACACCAGCACCAGGAACAGCTGGAGCATGGCCACCGGTCCGCGGCCCCACCGGCGCCCCTGGGACAGGAACCACCCGGCGAGGGCCACAACCCCACCGAAGAAGAGGAACCAGATCCCTGTCGCGACCCCGTTGAGCCCGGGCGTGTCGACCCCCTGCAGGTCCCGCACGATCATCGCCACTCCAGTGCCGAAGCCCACCAATCCCTCGGCCAGTCCCAGCCGTCCTGCCCAGCGCACGCTCGGTGGCAGCACCAGCGCTCTTCCGTCGTCTCCATTCATGGTCCCGAGTCTACTGGGCGCCACCGACCATCGGCCCCGTCCCTGCCCCGACCCTGCCCCGACCCTGCACTGTCACGGCCCCTCACCTCCGACGACCCTCTGTTAACCCACCCTTACGTTTCAGGCCAAATCAAATGAGTGTGATGTTCCCCACTCTTTGCCGTGCACCCCTAGCGAAGCCCCCCGCGGTCGTGCCACACTGAGTCACGTAACAGAGAGAGGGACACGAGGTTACATCCCGGTTAACACCGAGACCATTCCCGTCATCTCTCCCCTGGGCAACACCGTCCCGCCACCTCCTACTGCGATGGCTCAACGGGTCTGCCTCACCCCACACCGACGACTCCGGACCACCTTCACGGCCCACGGGCGTGACTTTCCCGCGCCCCAAGGAACCTGGTCCGGACACCACACTGCGTACACAGCGTTGAAGGAGAAGATCACGATGGACTGGCGTCACAAGGCAATCTGCCGTTCCGAAGACCCCGAGCTTTTCTTCCCGGTCGGCAACTCCGGCCCGGCACTGGCCCAGATCGCCAAGGCGAAGCTGGTGTGCAACAAATGTCCCGTAACCAACTCCTGCCTCGCCTGGGCCATCGAGTCCGGCCAGGATGCCGGCGTCTGGGGCGGCATGAGCGAGGACGAGCGCCGCGCCCTGAAGCGTCGCAACAACCGCGGCCGCACCCGCACCCGGGTCGCCACCGCGTAACAGTTCCAGAAGTTCCCGCAGGGTCCACACCCCGAGGCTGAGTTCCTGTCCTGCGCACACTGCACACGGTGATTTCGCCCAGTGCACCCCTCCCGTTATCCTTGAACGGTTATCCGTTCCACCTATAGAGGAGCCATCATGAGCAAGCGTGGCCGTAAGCGCAAGGACCGCCGCAAGAAGAAGGCGAACCACGGCAAGCGTCCCAACGCTTAAGCGTTGTTCGACTGCCAGACAGGGCCCGCCCCGGGGATTTTCCCGGTGCGGGCCCTGTCTTCGTATTCAGCGCCCTTGCAGTCAGCCTTCGGTGTAGCGCACCGTCGTGGAGCGCACCGACGTCACCGACGTTGACCCGTCGGACGCATGCAGCGCGGTGACGATCCTGCCCCGCAACTCCGCAGGGGCGGATTCCCCGCACCGGGCCCGCAGCAACTGCCGGACCTGCTGCTCAATGCCCAGCGCCTCCAGGCATGACGGGCATTCCTCAACATGCGACTCGAGGTTGGCCCGCGCCCGGCGGTACCCTGCTCCCTCGCAGTCCCCGGACTTCACGTCGATGTACTCGTAGAGGACCTCGACGAGTTCCTCGCACTTGCTGTGTTCTGGTGTCCCACTGGTGTTCTCAGTCATCGTGATGTTCCTCTAGATCTTCCCCGCCGGACGCTTCGAGCGCTCTTCGGTGCTGATCCCGTGTTCGGCGGCGACGTCCTTCAGCTTCGCGCGCAACTGCTTGCGCCCCCGGTGCAGACGGCTCATCACCGTGCCGATCGGAGTGTCCATGATCTCGGCGATCTCCTTGTAGGGCAGCTGTTCGACATCGGCGTAGTAGACCACCATGCGGTAGTCGTCGGACAGTCCCATCAGCGCCTCCTGGATACGGGTGTCCGGGATCCGCTGCAGGGCCTCGATCTCCGCGGACCTCAGCCCGGTGGAGTCATGGGACGCCGAATCGGCCAGCTGCCAGTCGGTGACCGTCTCATCGGAGGTCTCCTGTGGTCGTCGCTGAGCCTTGCGGTACTGGTTGATGTAGGTGTTTGTCAGGATGCGGTACATCCACGCCTTCAGGTTCGTGCCGGGTTTGTACGACCCGAACGCCTGGTACGCCTTCATGTAGGCGTCCTGAACCAGATCCTGGGCGTCAGCCGGGTTACGGGTCATCCGCAGGGCCGCGCCGTAGAGCTGGTCCAGGAGCGGCAGCGCATCGCGTTCGAAGCGTTCGAGCAGTTGCTCGTCGCTGTCGTCGCTGCGCTTCACGTGGTCGTTCATGTGCTCCTTTCGGCCACCGGTATCAACGCCACCGGGGGTGAGTTTGTTCCCGCCAGTGTAGTCGGACTCTAGTCAGACACACCGTCGATGAGCCCGGCGTCATTGTTGGCGACGTTTCCGACCCGACGGTCGACCTCGCGGGTGGCGAGCATATCCAGCACGTCCCCGCCCGGGGTGGACGCCGCCAGTGTGCGGCGGTCGTCGTCGGTACCGGACAGCCACGCGTGCACTTCAGCGGCACCGACGGCACTGATGTCGCCGTCGGTGTCGGGGCCGGCGATACCGGCGATCCCGAGCACCCGTGGCATGCGGTCATGCAGCCAGCCCACTGGCCCGGCGGAGGCGGTGGTGATGATCGTGGCGTCCAACCCCTCGCCCTCCCGCGCAGGACGGCACAGTCCGGCGACGACCAGCAATCCGGGGCCGGTGACCAGGTAGGGACGCTTCTCATGCCACTCATACCAGCCGTCCATGATGAACAGGCACGGCTGGGATCCCTGGAAACTCGGCTTGTCGAAGACGCTCTCCCCACGGGCGTTGAACAGCACCAGCCCCTTCTTCCACGGCGCCGGGTAACCCCATGAGGCCGGCCCCAGGGTCAGTGCCGGGTCTCCGTCATCGCCGTCATCCCCGGCCTGCCCGGCCTGCACGAACTCGCGCACCACCGGCACGGTGTGGGTCGGCGCGATGTTCCAGTTGGCTGTCGGTCCCCCACCGACCACGCCGATGCGCCCCCGGCCGTCACCACCGCGCAGGCGCGTCATGGCTCCGACGCCACTGACGATGGTTTCGGTGGAACTGAACATGACGTATCGTCCGCACATATGACCCAAACTACCGCCGAAAGCTTCCCGTGGGATAATGGCGCACATGACCGCTGAACTGTGGCCAGCTCCCGTGGCCTCCTCCCCTGTCGATGCGACCGTCTCCGTGCCCGGATCCAAGTCGATCACCAACCGGGCCCTCGTCCTCGCCGCCCTCGCCGACGGCCCGAGCCGGATCGAGGGTGCCCTACGCAGCCGCGACACCGACCTGATGACCGATGCCCTGCGCGCGATGGGCGCCGACATCACCACCGATGGTGACGTCCACCAGGTGGTCCCCGCCCCGCTGCACGGCGCCGACGTCGCCTGCGGCCTCGCCGGCACCGTCCTGCGCTTCCTGCCTGCCGTCGCCGCCCTTGCCACCGGCGAGGTGCGCTTCACCGCCGATGAGGCCGCGCAGAAACGTCCGATGGGCACCACCCTGTCGTCGCTGACCGACCTCGGCGCCACCGTCACCGGCTCCGGACGCGCCGACACCCCCCTGCCGTTCACCGTGTCCGGCACAGGCACGGTGCGCGGTGGTGAAGTCAGGGTGGACGCGTCGGCCTCGTCCCAGTTCGTGTCGGGCCTGCTGCTTGCCGGCGCCCGGTTCGACGAGGGCGTCACCGTGATCCACACCGGGTCGGCGATCCCCAGCCTGCCCCACGTCGAGATGACCGTGGAGATGCTGCGTGAGGCAGGGGTGACGGTCGACACCACCTTCAACCGGTGGACCGTGCATCCCGGGTCGATCGCCGGACGGGACTGGACGGTCGAGCCCGACCTGTCCAACGCCACGCCTTTCCTCGCCGCCGCCGCGGCCACCGACGGCCGGGTGCGGGTACCGAACTGGCCGCAGACCACCTCCCAGCCCGGCGACCAGTTCCGGGTGATCCTGCAGGACATGGGCGCCGAGGCCGAGTACCACGCCCACTCCGGATCGCTGGAGGTCCGTGGCACCGGTGAACTGCACGGCATCACCTGGGACCTGCACGATGTCGGCGAGTTGACCCCCACGGTCGCCGCCCTGTGTGCCCTGGCCGAGGGACGCAGCCATCTCTACGGCATCGCCCACCTGCGTGGCCACGAGACCGACCGGCTCAACGCCCTGGAGCGTGAGCTCTCCGCACTAGGTGCCCGAGTCCACCAGACCGAGGACGGGCTGATCATCGACCCCGCCCCGCTGACCGGTGGGGTGTGGCACAGTTACGCCGACCACCGCATGGCCACCGCTGGCGCTGTCCTGGGACTGAAGACCCCGGGAGTGCAGGTGGAGAATATCGCCACCACCGCCAAGACCCTGCCCGACTTCGCCGACCGGTGGACCGAAATGGTCCGCGGATAGCGGGCGACGGGCGAAGGCTACCAAGGGCAACGATGGCGCGATCCAGCGGAAAACGACACTACGACGAGTCCGATATCCGGGTACGCCCGGGCAAGGGCACCCGACCCCGGACGAAGGACCGTCCCGACCACAGGAATGCCGAGACCGGCATGGTGGTGACCAAGGACCGTGGCCGCTGGGGCGTGATCATCGACGGTGCCGCGCCGGACGCACCGCCGGCGATCTGCATGCGTGCCCGGGAGCTGGGGCGCACCCCGGTGGTGGTCGGTGACCGTGTCGCCGTGGTCGGCGACACCTCCGGACGTGACGGGACACTGGCCCGGATCGTGCGGCTGGAGGACCGGACGACGGTGCTGCGCCGCACCGCCGACGACACCGACGCCTATGAGCGGGTCGTGGTCGCCAATGCCGACCAGCTGCTGATCGTGACTGCGGTGGCGGACCCTCCCCCACGCTCCGGGTTCGTCGAACGCGCCCTGATCGCCGCCTTCGTCGGGGGGCTGCGTCCGGTGTTGTGCCTGACGAAGTCGGACCTGGCCGACCCGACCGCCTTCGCCGCGGAGTTCGATGCGCTGGACATCGAGGTCATCATCTGTGGTGTCGAGGATCCGGTGGGGCCGGTGGCCGATGTCGTGGCAGGTCGTGTGACCGCCTTGATCGGGCACTCCGGGGTGGGCAAGTCCACCCTGGTCAACCGGCTGGTTCCCGATGCCGACCGGGAAACCGGCGTCGTATCGGGTGTGGGCAAGGGGCGGCACACCTCCACCCAGTCGGTGGCGCTGCGTCTACCGGAGAACACCGGCTGGATCGTGGACACCCCCGGTATCCGCAGCTTCGGCCTGGCCCACATCAAGCCGGACCAGGTCATCGAGGTCTTCGAGGATCTCAGCGAGGTCATCGAGGATTGCCCGCGGGGCTGCACCCATGCCGGCCCGCCCGCCGACCCGGAGTGCGCCCTGGACACCTTGACCGGGGCGAGTGCCCGACGGGTCGCCGCGGTCAGGACGCTGCTCGAGGCACTGCGCAGCAACAACGAATGGGAGCTGTAGGCGCCGCCCCACCCTGCCTGCCCCGGCCAATGTCAGATAGGTGGGATGATCTGCAGTGATTCAGCCCGGATCCCGACGATCCGTCCCCCCTTTCTGACAGTCACCGCTATCTGACAGTCACTGCTATCCGACAGTCACCGCTATCTGACACTCACTGCAGGACTGCTGCCCAGCTGGATCTAGCGGGACTTACCGCGAGAGACGGCGGAACTGGCGTACCGACAGCGGCACGAAGATCGCGATGAGTATCGCCGGCCAGACCAGTGCACCGGCCAGCGCGTGGCCGTCGATCCAGTAGCTGGCCTCGATGCCGCCGATCCCTGGGGTGTGGAAGAGTTCGCGGATGGCGGTGGCGGTCGACGAGACCGGGTTCCACGCCGCGATGGCCCCGAGCCAGCCCGGCATCATCTGCGGCGGAGTGAACACCGAGGAGATGAAGCCCAGCGGGAAGGCGACGGCGAAGAGCATGCCGGCCGTCTCCGTGTTGTTGATGCACAGGCCCAGGAAGATGCCGATGAAGATCAGCGCGAGCCGGAGCCACAGCAGTAGCACGAGTGCCAGCAGGGTCTCCCACAGTTCTCCGCCGGGCCGCCAGCCGATGACCAGCGCCACGATGACGATGACCACAAGGTCCATTGCCGCACGGATGACATCGGAGAGGGCGCGTCCGGTCACCGGGGCGGAGCCGGACATCGGCATGGAACGGAACCGGTCCATGAAACCCTTCTCCTTGTTGTGGGTCACCGCGTAGGCGGTGTCCATGAACCCCAGTGCCATGGTCATGGCGAACATTCCGGGCATCGCGAAGTCGATGTACCCTTCGCCGGCCCCCTGCCCGGTGACGTCCATGGCTGAGCCGAAGACGTAGACGAACATCAGGACCATCACCACGGGGAAGCCGACCTGCCAGGCGAAGGTGGAGGGTTGTCGGACCAGGTGGGTGAACTCCTGGACGACGATGGTCCAGCAGTCACGTGCTGCCCAGGTCAGCCGGGACAGCGGGGAATCCTTGTCGTCGGCGGAGATGAGGTTCCCAGAAGTCCCAGGGGCTGTGGTTGCGGTGTTCGGGGTGGTCATGCCGGCTCCTTCCGGGAGGTGGACGTGTTCTCTGCGGTGAGATGGAGGAAGGCCTCGTCCAGCGTGGGCCGACGTAGGCCGATGTCGGCGATGTCGATATCACGGTTGCGGATCTCGACGGCCAGAGCGGTCAGCGCCGCGACACCGTCCGGCACCGGGACGCTGAAACGTCCGGCTGTGGGGTCGACGTCCGGCTGCTGGTCGGCGATCCGGGTGATCAGCTCGCTGAGCTGGCTGATCTGGCCGCTGTCGCCGGGGTCGCGCACGACGACCTCGAGTCGCTCGTCCCCGATCCGCTTCTTCAGTCCGGTGGGGGTGTCCTCCACGAAATTGCGTCCCTTGTCGATCACGCTGATCCGGTCACAGAGCTGGTCGGCCTCATCCAGGTAGTGGGTCGTCAGCAGGACGGTGGTGCCTTGTGACGAGAGCGTCCGGACCGCTTCCCACACCTCCCGGCGTCCGGCCGGGTCCAACCCCGTGGTCGGTTCATCCAGGAAGAGCACCTCGGGTGCCAGGATCATCGACGCGGCGAGGTCGAGGCGGCGGCGCATTCCGCCGGAGAACTGCTTGGGGGACTTCCGGCCGACGCCCTCGAGCCCGAAAGTCTCCAGGAGTTCATCGGCCCGCCGCTGTGCCGACCTCTTGTCGAGCCGGAAGAGCCTGCCGAACATGGTGAGGTTCTGACGGGCGGTCATCATGTCGTCGACGGCCGTCTGCTGGCCGGCCAGCCCGATGTGACGTCGGACGTCGCGGGGAGAACGACGCACATCGTATCCGGCGACGCTCGCCTCACCCCCGTCTGCGTCGGTGAGCGTGGTGAGCACGCGGACGGCGGTGGTCTTGCCCGCACCATTGGGCCCGAGTAACCCGTGGACCGTGCCGCGGGGAATCTGCAGGTCGACCCCGTCGAGGGCGTTCTTGTCCCCGTATCTCTTGGTCAGTCCGGTGGCGCGGACAGCTGGCTGGACTGTCATGCTCAGTTCCTCCTCAAATTATGCGTACGCCGTACCGCGTACGCCGTACCGCGAAGAGTAGCGTACAGTGTATCCAGAAGACAAGAGCTGCAGTGTGGAGGATCCGATGAGCGAGAAGAATTCCCTGGCGACAAGCCTGCGACTCCTCTGGGAAGGCCTACCAGACCATGGACGCGGCCCCCGCCGGAACCTCTCCCTCGAACAGATCGTGACCACCGCGATCGAACTGGCCGACACTGAGGGGGTCAACGCACTGTCCATGCGGGCACTGGCGCAGAAACTCGATGTCGGCACCATGACGCTGTACCGCTACGTCCCCTCCAAGGACGAGCTGCTCCCCCTCATGCTGAACGCGGTGGTGGGCCCCAGCGAAACCCGCCGGCAGGCCGCCGCCGAAGACTGGCAGACGTTCCTCACCGCCACAGCCACAGAGGCCCGTGAGATGTACCTGACACACCCGTGGGCGATCCAGACCAACTGGTCCCGCCCGGTGCTGGGCCCCGCCAGCGTCGCCGACCTCGAGCTGTTCCTGGAGGGAGTAAAGGACCTCCCCCTCTCCGATGCGGAGAAGATGAACCTCGCGACGACCATCGACTCCTACGTCCTGGGACTGGCCCGACAGCAGCTGCAGTGGAGCAACGCAGCGTCGGAGTCGGGCATGTCGGACGAGGAATTCTGGACCACACAGGGAAGCATCCTCGCCGAACAGTTGACGTCAGGACGGTTCCCCCACCAGGCCGCACTGGACGTAGGGGCGTTCGACACCTCCTGGGACGCCAACTTCACATTCGGGCTGGAGCTCATCATCCACGGCGTCGCACAGCGCGTGACTCCCCGCCCGTAGCCACCGCGCCCGCACCCCTCCCAGTCGCGAAACACCAGTTCATCGCACCTTCTTCCACTTTTGATTTCATCAGTATTGCGTATTTTCAAAACTGAGTGCACAATGGGGCCATGCGCACAGAACCGACGGACCCCTGGGCCACCCGTGTGAGGGAGGTGGGACTGCGAGCAACTCCGGGCCGCATCGCCGCCCTGAAGTTCATCGACGACCACCCCCACAGCACCACGGCCGAGGTGCACGACGGCGTCAGCGGCGAGCTCCCCTCGATCTCGTTGCAGTCCGTTCACAACGTCGTGAACGATCTGAGCGTACGGGGTGTCCTACGCCGCATCGACCTGCCCGGCTCCGGCGGAGCACGCTACGAGACCGAGCGGTCGGACAACCACCACCACATCCAGTGCGTGGTGTGCGGACGACTCGAGGACGTCGACTGTGTCGTCGGGGCCGCACCATGCCTGACACCCAGCGACACCCACGGCATGTCCACCATCCTCGCCGCGGAAGTGACTTTCCGAGCGATCTGCGACACCTGCCTGCCGGGCACCACCCATGACCGCGACACCCAACACCGCAACACCCACATCCGCACCGCAGTGAACCACACCCAGGAGGAACACCAATGACCGAGAAGACCAGCGGCTGCCCGGTGGCACACAACGAGCCCCGTCTGCCTCTGCCGTCCGAGGGCGACGCCAACCAGAACTGGTGGCCCAAGCGCCTCAATCTGCGGCTGCTCGCCCACAACCCGCAGGAGATCCGCCCCACCAAGGCCGACTTCGACTACGCCGCCGCTTTCGCCGCCCTCGACCTCGACCAGGTGAAGAAGGACATCGAGGAGGTCCTGACCACCTCCCAGCCGTGGTGGCCGGCCGACTTCGGCAACTACGGCCCGCTGATCATCCGCATGGCCTGGCACTCCGCCGGTACCTACCGTGCCCACGACGGCCGCGGTGGCGCCGGCGCCGGCCAGCAGCGTTTCGCCCCGCTGAACAGCTGGCCGGACAACGGCGGCCTCGACAAGGCCCGCCGAGTCCTGTGGGCCGTGAAGCAGAAGTACGGCCAGTCCCTGTCCTGGGCGGACCTGATGGTCCTGGCCGGCAACGTCGCCCTGGAGAACATGGGCTTCGAGACCCTCGGCTTCGGTGGCGGCCGCGAGGACGTCTGGGAGCCGGAGGACGTCTACTGGGGCGCCGAGGCCGACTGGCTGGGCACCGACGCCCGCTACAGCGGAACCAACGACACCACCCGTGAGCTGGCCAAGCCCTTCGGCGCCACCACCATGGGCCTGATCTACGTCAACCCGGAGGGACCTGAGGGCAACCCCGACCCCGCTGCCGCCGCCCACGACATCCGCGAGACCTTCGGCCGGATGAACATGGACGACGAGGAGACCCTCGCGCTGATCGCCGGTGGCCACACCTTCGGCAAGACCCACGGTGCCGCCCCCGACTCCGACGAAAACGTCGGCCCGGAGCCCGAAGGTGCCCCGCTGCACCGCCAGGGCCTGGGCTGGGAGAACCACCACGGCACCGGTAAGGGCGATGACCAGATCACCTCCGGCCTGGAGGTCACCTGGACCTACCACCCGACCCGCTGGGACAACGAGTTCTTCCACATCCTCTTCGCCTACGAGTGGGAGCCGGTCCGCGGTGAGGGCGGCCACTGGCACTACCGTCCCAAGGACAACGCCGGTGCCGACATGGTCCCGATGGCGCACTCCGAGGGCCGCCGCGAGCCGCGCATGCTCACCACCGACATCTCGCTGCGCGTCGACCCGGCCTACGAGAAGATCGCCCGGAAGTTCAAGGACGACCAGGCCGCCTTCAGCGCCGCCTTCGCCCGCGCATGGTTCAAGCTGACCCACCGCGACATGGGCCCGAAGGCCCGCTACGTCGGCGCCGAGATCCCCGAGGAGGACTTCATCTGGCAGGATCCGCTGCCGCAGGCCAAGGGCGTGAGCATCGACGCCTCGGACGTGGCCGTGATCAAGAAGCGCGTCCTCGACGCCGGCCTGACCACCGGACAGCTGGTCAAGACCGCCTGGGCCTCGGCCTCCAGCTTCCGCGGCTCCGACAAGCGCGGTGGTGCCAACGGCGCGCGCATCCGCCTGGAGCCGCAGCGCAGCTGGGAGGTCAACGAGCCCAAGGAGCTGGACGCCGTGCTGAAGACCCTCGAGGGCATCCAGAACGACGTCAACGCCGAGTTCGGTGAGTCCGGCTCGGGCAAGCACCTGTCGCTGGCCGACCTGATCATCCTCGCCGGCAACGCCGCCATCGAGGAAGCCGCTTCCGCCGGTGGTCACAAGGTCGAGGTACCGTTCACCCCGGGCCGCGTCGACGCCACCGACGAGCAGACCGACGCGGACTCCTTCGACTTCCTCAAGCCGGAGGCAGACGGTTTCCGCAACTACAAGAGTGCGGACATCGACATCCCCGCCGAGCACCTGCTGCTGGACAAGGCCGCTCTGCTGGAGCTCACCGCCCCACAGCTGACCGTCCTGGTCGGTGGCCTGCGCGTCCTGGGCGCCAACTACGGCGACTCTGCCGACGGCGTGCTCACCGACCGCCCGGGAGTGCTCAGCAACGACTTCTTCGTCAACCTGCTGACCCTCGGCAACGAGTGGAACCCGCTCGACTCCGACTCCTCCCGTTACGTCGCCACCAACGGTGAGACCGGCGAGGAGCTGTGGACCGGTACCCGTGCCGACCTGGTGTTCTCCTCCAACTCGGAGCTGCGCGCCCTGGCCGAGGTCTACGCCAGCGCCGATGCGTCCGAGAGCTTCATCGAGGACTTCGTCGCCGCCTGGACCCAGGTGACCGAGGCCGACCGCTTCGACCTGCACCACTAGTCCCCCGACACAGAGGGCCCGGTCAGCGAAACCGCTGACCGGGCCCTCTCCGTATGCCTGTGCCTGCCGGCTAGAGCAAGTCAACCAGGACGCCGAGCTCCCGGGAGTCGTACCAGCTCATCAGGTTGTCCTCGCAGTCGCCGAGAGTGATCTCGGCGTCCTCGTCCCCCAGGTCGGCGGCATCGACGACCTCGATGGCTGCCGCGGTGACCGGCTCATTACCCTCGTCGTCGACGTGGATCGCGGCCAACTGCGAGACCTCGATGACAGCCGGCGACAGGGTCACCACCGACTCCCCCTTCTCCGGCGCATTGGTCACGTCGGCATCCTCGACATCCAGCGACAACACCACCCGACGGTGCGGGAAGCGCTCCTCGTCGCCGATCGTCAGCAGACGCAGCGAGGCCCGGGCAGCCTCGAGGAATGCCGCGTAGGACATCTCCTCGTCGTCACCGGCGGTGTAGAACTCGCGCAGGGCGGGGGTCAGTGCGAAGCCGATACCGGAGCGCACCGGCATCTGCCCCTCTTTCGCCAGGGTGCCCAGCATGTCGAAGGTCGCAGGGACGAAGACGCGCATCTCAGTAATTCCCTTCCAGGCCGAGCAGTCCGGTGATCTCCACGATCGCCCGGTCGAACTGCTGGTAGTAGACGCCGATCAGGCCACACTCCACGGCGCCCTTGATGTTGAGGATCGAGTCGTCCACGAGAATACAGTCGTTGACCGGCACCTCCAGACGCTCCGCGGTGATCGCGAAGATCTCCGGGTCCGGCTTGTCCACACCGACCTCACCGGAGAGAACGACGGTGTCGACGTACCCGGCCTGCTCCCAGGAACGGATAGGGTCAGCGCCCGGACCGCCGGGGTCGTTGGACAGGATCGCCGTCGCATACCCCGCGTCCTTCGCCGCGGTCAACACCTTCCGCCACCGTCGACGGTCTTCCTCCGCCCCGTCGAGGACGCCACAGTAGTCCACAATCAATGCACGCATACCCCACATTCTGCCACGGCCGTGGCTAGACTGGTTGAGCATGGGGGACTATCAGGCAAGTGGGGAGACGGTCGAGAAGACGACACCCTCCCGGGAGGACCGGTTCGTGCCGGTACCGGGGCTGGTGTACCTGCGTCGACCACGCGCCGGGACGGTCCTGCGTCGGGACGGTCCGTCGACGGACGATTCACGTCCCGAGCCCGCAGACACCGTTGTTCGGGACGCCCCTGCTGTCGCGGCCACCGCACCCGCCAGCGCACCCGTCACCGCGGACACCGCGCCCGACACTGCCGGCTCTGGCTCCGGCTCCGGCTCCGGCTCTGCAGCAGCCGCACCGTCCGACGCCGACCCCGCAGCCGGTGAGGCGGTGGCCCGGCGGGTGGCTATGCTGGTGGGCACGTGGTTGGAGGTGGTGGATGGCCTGCGCCCGGTCACCGTCCTGCGCAAAGGCCCCTTCTCTCCCACCGTGAGTGACCGACTCCGCGGCACACTCCGTACCACCGGTGGAACCCGGACCTCCCCGTCGCGCGTGCTCAGTGTGAACATTCCCCCGACACACCGCGACCGCCTCGGATTCACGGCGAGTGTGGTCCGGGACGGTCGGGTCAGGGCCGTAGTCGGCCATCTCTCCCGCTACAGCGGGCAGTGGCGGGTCGAGTCGATCACGCTGATCTGACCCGCCGAAGCTAGCCGCCGGACCTAGCCGCCGATGATGGTCTTCGGCACCGACTTCTGCTGCTCCTGCTCCTTGGCGGTCTTACTGTCCGCCGGGTCATCGACGTTCAGCGGGCCCTCGTCCGCGGCCGGCTGCTGTGACTTCAGCTGCTTGCGCACCATGAAGAGCTGACGGATCGTCTCCTCCTTGATGCCGTCGTTCATGCGGCCGAACATGTCGCCGCCCTCACGCTGGTACTCCACCAGGGGGTCACGCTGGGCCATGGCACGCAGGCCGATGCCCTCCTTGAGGTAGTCCATCTCGTAGAGGTGCTCGCGCCACTTCTGGTCGACGACGTTGAGCAGCACACCGCGCTCCATGCCGCGGATCTGGTCCTCGCCACCGACCGAGACCACGGACTCCTCGAGCTCGTCGTACTGGTCGTTGGCGTCCTTCTGCAGTGCCCTGCGCAGCTGGGAGGCGGTCAGCTCACCGGCGGAACCGTACTCGGTTCCGTCGATGAGTTCGCGGGCGGTCACCGACGGACCGTAGAGGGAGTCGAGTGCCTTCCACAGCTCGTCGAGGTCCCAGTCCTCCACATAGCCCTCGGCGGTCGCACCGGCGACATAGGCGGCGATGGTGTCGTCCATCATGGAGCGCACCTGCTCACCGACGTTCTCGCCCTCCAGAATCTGACGTCGCTCACCGTAGATCACCTTGCGCTGCTCGTTGAGCACCTCGTCGTACTTCAGGACGTTCTTGCGCATCTCGAAGTTGGAGTTCTCCACCTGGGACTGCGCACCCTTGATGGCGCTGGTGACCATCTTCGAGTCGATCGGCATATCGTCCGGCACGTTCAGCCGGGTCATCATGTTCTCCATGCGCTGGCCGACGAAGCGGGTCATCAGGTCATCACGCATCGAGAGGTAGAAGCGGGTCTCGCCGGGATCACCCTGACGGGCCGAACGGCCACGCAGCTGGTTGTCGATACGGCGGGACTCGTGACGCTCGGTGGCCAGGACGTAGAGTCCGCCGACCTCGCAGACCTTCTCGGCCTCGTCCGCGGACTTCTCACGGGCCTTGACGATCTCCTCGTCCCAGGCCTCCTGGTAGGCCTCCGGATCCTCCACCGGATCCAGTCCCCGCTCACGCAGGGTGAGGTCGCAGATGATGTCCGGGTTACCACCGAGCACGATGTCGGTACCACGGCCGGCCATGTTGGTCGCCACGGTCACGGCCTTGAGACGGCCGGCCTGCGCGACGTACTCGGCCTCCTTCTCGTGGTACTTGGCGTTGATCACGTTGTGACGGATGTGTCGCGCCTGCAACAGCTTCGACAGGTACTCGGAGCGCTCCACCGAGGTGGTACCGACAAGCACCGGCTGGCCGTTCTCGACCCGCTCGGCGATGTCCGCGGCCACGGCCTCGTACTTCGCCTCCTGGGTCTTGTACACCAGGTCGATGTGGTCGACACGCTGGTTCGGTCGGTTGGTGGGGATCGAGGCGACGTCGAGCTTGTAGATCGACTTCAGCTCGGCGGCCTCGGTCTCGGCGGTACCGGTCATACCGGCCAGCTTGTCGTAGAGGCGGAAGAAGTTCTGCAGGGTGACGGTGGCCAGGGTCTGGTTCTCGTTCTTGATCTCCACACCCTCCTTGGCCTCGATCGCCTGGTGCATGCCCTCGTTATAGCGACGTCCGTCGAGGATACGGCCGGTGAACTCGTCGACGATGACGATCTCACCCTTACGCACGATGTAATCCTTGTCGCGGGTGAACAGCTCCTTGGCCTTGATGGCGTTGTTCAGGTAGCTGACCAGCTGGGAGTGCTCCGGGGAGTAGAGGTTGTCGATACCGAGCTGATCCTCGACGAACTCGACACCCTCCTCCTTGATGCCGACGGTCTTCTTCTTCGGGTCGACCTCGTAGTGGATGTCGAGGGTCATCTTCGGCACGATCCGGGAGAAGGCGGTGAACCACTGCGAGGAGCCGCCGACCGGACCGGAGATGATCAGCGGGGTACGTGCCTCGTCGATGAGGATCGAGTCAACCTCATCGACGATGGCGAAGTTGTGACTGTGCTCCTTACGCTGCACCAGGTCGTCGAGGGAGTGCGCCATGTTGTCGCGCAGGTAGTCGAAGCCGAACTCGTTGTTGGTGCCGTAGGTGATGTCGGCGGCGTAGGCCTCGCGACGTTCGGCGGGACGCTTGCCGGACAGGATCACGTCGGTGGTCAGACCGAGGAAGCGGTGGACACGACCCATCCACTCCGAGTCACGCCGGGCGAGGTAGTCGTTGACAGTGACCACGTGGACACCGTTGCCACCCAGGGCGTTGAGGTAGGCGGGGAGAACACAGGTCAGGGTCTTGCCTTCACCGGTCTTCATCTCGGCGACATAGCCCCAGTGCAGCGCTGCACCACCCATGACCTGCACCTTGTAGTGCTTCTGGCCAAGGACGCGCCAGGATGCCTCACGCGCGGTGGCGAAGGCGTCCAACAGGATGTCATCCAGGCTGGCGCCCTTGTCGAGCTTCTCCCGGAATTCATCGGTCTTGGCCTGCAACTCCGCATCGGAGAGGGCGGCGTACTCGTCCTCTTTCGCGATGACCTGGTCCGCGACCGCGGACAGGCGCTTGACGGCGCGTCCCTCACCGAGGCGGAGAATCTTCGAAAGTCCTAGCACGTGCTGCTCGTCCCTTTACGCTTGGGTATTTTTACCGGGGTTCTGCGGTGTCGACCCCGGGGTCACCGATGGGCCGATCATGCAAGATCAGTCGTCCAGTCTACCTCTGTGGTCCTGCACTTGCATAGGTACGGACATGACTTCGGCCGGTGACGGGGCTGGAAAGCCCCTCACCGGCCGGTGGGTCCGAGGTGGTGCCCGTTACTCAGCAGCCTCGTCGGACAGCGCGATGAGACCGTAGTCGTAGGCGCGGCGACGGTAGACGACCGACGGACGACCGGTCGCCTCGTTGACGAACAGGTAGAAGTCGTGTCCCACCAGCTCCATCTCGCTGAGCGCGTCGTCGACACTGATCGGGGTCGACGGGTGCTCCTTGGTACGGACGACCTGGCCCGGCTGGAACTGCTCGGCGTAGGGGTCCACATCGAACGGGCCGGTCTCGGCGGACTGTGCCGCATCGGCCTCCTGGACCAGCTCCGCGGTGGCCTCACCGACGGACACCGGGGCACGGTGCCCGGAGCGGGCGATCTTCCGGCGGGCCTTCACCTTGCGCAGTGAGCGCTCCATCTTGGCGATGGCGGCCTCCAGCGCGGCGTAGAAGGAATCCTCCTTCGCCTCGGCGCGGGCGATGTGGCCCTTGCCGGACGCGGTGATCTGGATACGGTCCGACTCATCGGCACGACGCGGGTTGCGCTCGTGCTGCAGCTCCACGTGGAAGTAGGTGAGGGTCGGATCCAGTCGCTCCACCTTGGCGAGCTTGGCATTCACACGCTCAGCGAAGTGCTCGGGGACCTCGACGTTGCGGCCGGTGATCTCGACCTGGGCCTCCGGGGCGGCGCCTTCCGCGGTGGTGTCCTGCTGGTTCTGGACGGTCATTCCAAACCTCCCTGTGTCCTTGCCGCCGGTCCGCAGCGAGCGGGATTGCCCCTGGGCGCTTCCGACGACTTGTTGCACTCCCGATAGTACGCACGCTTGGCCCACCGTGGTGGAGCACGAGGTCAGGCTCACCCCTCGATCACCCCTGGGGGCACAGTGGGGGTGAATTCAGGCCTCCGCGACGACCACGGCAGCCGTCGCCCGGACACCTCTGGCAGCCAATCCCACAGCGAATCCGTCGAGAGTGGCCCCACTGGTGGTGACATCGTCGACGATGCACGCCGTCGCTCCCTCCCGGCGCAGCAACCGTCGCAGCCGCTGCAGTGCGGAGTCGTCGAAGCGCAGGGTGAGGACGATGTTCTCCCGACGCTGCGTCCGGCCCAGCCCCACCGAGTCACGCGCCACCGCGGCCTGGTGCGCCGGGGCAACGACATCCACCCGCCCACTGTGCCCACTGTGCCCACTGTGCCCCCTGAGCCCCCTGAGCCCCTCCGCCGCCCGACGGGCCGCCCGTTCGACCACGCACCCACCCCGCTGCCGGGCCGCCGCCACGGTGGTCGGCGCGGGAACCAACACCAGCGGGGACAGTCGCGGATCAGGCAGGACGCCCTCAGCGACGAGATGGCGCACCGTTCCGGCCATCACGTCCCCCATCACAGTCACCGCCTCGGGACGCACATGCTCCTTCGCCGCCAACACCAACCCCCGGTGTGCACCACCGTAGGGGCCGGCGGCGAACACCGGGAGACCCGCTGCAGGAACTCCCAGCCGGCTCACCGGGCCACGCAACTCCGCCGCGCACCCGCGGCACAACGCCACCCCCGGGCTGACCGACGGGACGTCAACCCGTGCACAGCACACACAGTCGCGCCGCCACACCAGGTCCGTGACATCACCGATGCTCCCCCAGTCCCCCACTATGCTCCCCACTCGGTTCCCCCGGCCCCGGTCAGTTCGGCACGATCGGGATCGCCCGGCTGCCCTGCAACGACGACACCTCACGCCAGAACCTGGTGTCGGAGCTCTCCAGGTCCAGCTCCATCACCGCCCGGTCGTCGAGGATGTAGAGCGTCGAACCGGCTGCGGCAACCCGGATCACCGAGGGGGTGACGTTACGACTCGACAGCTGCGCCGCCTCCGAACCGTCGGAGGTCACGGTCCACACCGGGGCGTCCTGGTCATTGGTGCCGACCAGCAGTGAGCCGTCCTCACGCCAGTCAGCGTCCTGCACGGTATCGCCCAGACGCTGGCCGATCTCGGTCGGCTCGCCGAGTCGCACCGTCGTCCCGGCGGAGTCCGACTCCTCGATGATGGGCACGATGAACATCCGCCGGTTGATCAACACCACCGCCCGGGTGCCGTCGCGGGTCACGTTGAACACGCTGATCCGGGCATCGTCGATGTCGAGGGAGTCCAAGGAGCTGGCATTCACCCGGGTCCGCTGCATCTGCGAATCCGAACCGGAGGACACGTACTTCATCACACGCAGGCCGTCGGCGACCGCATACAGACTCCGCCCGTCACCGGTCCAGCTCGGACGGGTGAGGTTGCGGGCGTCGCTCAACGTCGTCGGCTCGCCTCCCGGCAGCCCGACCTTGAGTTCCTGCCGGTCGTCACCGTCGTTGGTCACTGCCGCGATGCGTCCGGTACGCGCCGAGGTACTAGCCCAGGCAATGTTCTGTGCGGTCCAGCCCGGGATCGTCTCGGCCACGCCGTCGGCGACCGACAGGATCGCACCGTCCTGCACCGCCTGGGTCAGCGACCGCTGTTCCCCGGTCGGCGCGTAGTCCTCCACATCACTGACCGTCCAGTCTTCCCGGCCTTCATCGGTGATTGCCACCCCGTCAGCCAAAATCCGGTAGGGACCACGGATATCCGCCTCGGCGAGGGTCCAGATGATCTGGGCGGCCAGCGACTCGCGCTCACCGGTGGTCATCTCCGCGACCCCGGTGAGTTCCACGGTGAAGGTGCCGTCATCGTCCACGCTGGACTTCACGCCGTTCGTCTCCGGGAACGCTGAATCCGCCGCGTCCGCCATGGGATCCTGCGGTCCCCACCCCAGCAGGGAGATCAGGGAGAAGCCGATGTTCTCCTGTTCGCTGTAGATCCAACGTCGGTCCGGGACCAGGAAATTCCGGTTGGGATCCAGGAAGTAGAGGTTGCGCGCCTGGTAGGTGGACTGGAAGTCCGCACGGTCCAGGACGACCCCGTCCGGGAGGGAGTCGATGCGCCACCCGTCCCCGTGGCGGACCAGCTCGATCTCCTCCTGGTACGGGGTACTTTCCGGCTGGAAGACTCCACCGGTCCCCAGCTGACCGACGATGGTGCCACGCACCACGTAAGTCAACGTGTCACCACCGACCGCGCTGGTGGCGTTGATGTCGATCCGGTCCAGGATCTTCGTCGAATCACCGTCCAGCCAGGAGTCCTGCGCCTCAGAGGTGAGGAACTCCTTGGCGGCCTGACGGTTGTTGCCCGGATGCGTCGCCGCGACGTAGAAGTCACGCAGCATCAGATCGGGTGCCTGACCGTCATCTGGACCAGGCAGATCTTCGACTTCGGGCACCGGGGCGTAGGACGACACGGCCTGGGGGTTGGAGTTGCCGGGCAGTGTGGTGCAGGCCACCGGGGCCAGCATCAGTGGCACCATGACGGCTGCCGTCACCGTGCGTGTGGAGATTCGCCTAGTCATCCCGTTCCTCCGTCCCGTGCCAACCGTCGTCGCGGTAGTCGTCCCGGCCGTCGTCGTCGGAGTCCTCCCAGCCGTCGTCCATGTCCTCCGCCTCCTGAAGTGCGATCCGCAGTTCTTCCTCGGTCAGCCCCTCGAAGGTACTGAGGTCGACCCCGAGGTTCTCGGCCGAGCCGGCAGCGATGTCGACAGAGTCGAAACGGTCTATCCCGTCGCCACCGTCGCTGCCGTCCCCACCGTCACTGCCGTACATGCCGTAGGTGACGTCCGCAGCCGGGTCACGGGGCACAGTCTCGTCCAACTCCGCCGATTCCTGTGACTCCTCCGTACCTTCCTCATGGTCCGGTAGGTCATCCACGTCGGTGACCATGGCGGTGTCCAGGTCCGGGTCCGCTGTGGACTCCAGTTCCGGGTCGACCTCCAACGGCAGTGGGGAGGTGCGGACCTCCTCGCCCGGAACCCGCGGCAGTGTCAGCCGGAAGCAGGCACCGACGCCCTGCTCGCCGGTGGCCTCCAGCCGCCCACCATGCAACTGGGCGTCCTCCTTGGCGATGGCCAGACCCAGACCGGTGCCTCCGGTACGCCGCTCCCGCGACGGATCGGAGCGCCAGAACCGGTTGAACACCAGGTCCGCCTCGCCGTCCTTCAGCCCCATCCCGTGGTCGACGACCGTCACCGCCAGCGACTCCTCGCCACGACGCATCGTGACCTTCACCGGACGCCCCTCGCTGTGGTCGATGGCATTGGCCAGCAGGTTGCGCAGGATGCGCTCCACGCGACGGGAGTCGACCTCCTCCATCACCGGTTCAGCGGGCAGGTCGAGCTGGATCTCGCTGCCGACCTCCTCGGCCAGCGCACGCAGCTGCTCCATCGTGGACTTCACCACGCCACGCACATCGATCATCTCGCGGGACAGGTTGGCCACGCCGGCGTCATGCCGGGAGATCTCCAGCAGGTCGCCGAGGAGCATCTCGAACCGGTCCAGTTCGGCATTCATCAGCTCTGAGGCGCGTCGGGTCACCGGATCAAGGTCCTCGGCGTTGGAGTGGATCAGGTCGGCGGCCATACGGACCGTGGTCAGCGGGGTGCGCAGCTCATGGGAGACATCCGAGGTGAACTGCTGCTGCAGCGAGCCGAACTCCTCGAGTTGGCGGATCTGGTATGACAGCTTCTCCGCCATCTCATTGAAGCTGATCGCCAGTCGGGCAACCTCGTCCTGCCCGTCGACCGCCATGCGCTCACGCATGTGGCCGGCGGCGAACCGCTCGGCGATGCGCGATGCGGTACGCACCGGGACGGTGAGCTGCTGGGAGAAGACCCAGGCGATCACCACGAGCAGCACCATGAGGACCACACCGCCGGCGAGCAGCAGGCCGTGCATCAGGGCCATCGTGGACTCTTCATTGTCCAGCGGCATCACCAGGTACAGCTCCAGTCCCTGGATGTCCGTTCCCACCGGGGTTCCCACGACAAGGGCCTTGTACTGTCCGGTGTCACGGTCCACGGTGGTGTACTGCACCGACACCCGGTCCTGCTGCACGAAATCCCGCAGACTGTCCGGCACGGGGTGGTTCTCTGGGCTGGAAATGTCACCACCGGTGGCGTCGGCGGCAATGATCACCGGTTCAAAAACCGTACTGGTGGTGGTTTGATCGGCGGACACCGACCGGTCACTCAGCGCGGCACGGGCGTTGTTGATGCGTAGTTGAGGTGAGGTGGAGGTGTCCGTCATACGGATCTGTTCCTCCACGATCGACCGGGTCCGGTCAATCTCCTCCATCGCCGCGGCATTCTTTGCATCGAGCAGTTGCTGGCCGACGAAACTGGTCAGCACGAAACCCAGGGCCATGATCACCAGCAGGGAGGAGGCGAAGACACTGCCGATCACTCGGACCTGGATCGAGGTGCGCCACCGTTGGCTGAGCTTCTCCAGCAGGGTGCGTGTGAACTTCGCGGGACGCCGGACGAGGATCTTCAGCCCCTCGACGAAACCGATGTCACCAAGTTCGCCGCGTGGTGCGGTGCGGGGGTCCGATACATCACCTGCCCGGGAGCGTCGTCGGGTGAACTCTCCGTTGGAGTCCCGGATGAAGGGCAGGATCGACCGCCCCGCCGCCCTACCGCTGCTGTCTGGGCCACCGCCGACAGGGGTGGTGCCAGCGGCGTCCGAATCCTGGTTCTCCTCGGCGGACATCTCCCGGTGGCTCCCCTACTCCCCCGTCTTGTAGCCGACGCCGCGGACGGTCTGGATGATCTTCGGGTTGTCCGGGTCCTGCTCGACCTTGGAGCGCAGACGCTGGATGTGAACGTTGACCAGCCGGGTGTCCCCGGACTTGCGGTATCCCCACACACGCTCGAGCAGTTCTTCGCGGGAGAAGACCTGCCGCGGCCGGGAGGCCAGGGTGGCAAGCAGCTCGAACTCAATCGGGGTCAGCGAGATGGGTGCCCCACCCCGGGTCACCTGGTGCCCACCGAAGTCGATGGTCAGATCCGCAAGCTTCACTTCTTCCGGGGTATCCTCCGGGGAGCGGCGCAACCGGGCACGGACCCGGGCGACGAGCTCCTTGGGCTTGAACGGCTTGGGGACATAGTCGTCGGCACCGGACTCCAGGCCCAGCACCACGTCGACGGTGTCGGTCTTGGCGGTGAGCATGA
>DHCFJ07801__coassemble_1608_pt1 | contig 44770 bp, 44 predicted proteins | sample DHCFJ07801__metabat2_low_PE_008 | metagenome-assembled genome bin DHCFJ07801
CCCGCGACCAGCGGATTATGAGTCCGCGGCTCTAACCAACTGAGCTATAGCCCCGTGCGCTTATTTAAGCACAGGCCTGTGGCACAACTGTCGGGTGGGTGGTTGGGGCGAGGGGAGCGACGGTGAATCATGTCGGTGTAGTTCCGGTTGTCGCTCTTGCGGTGTTCTGGTGTCCATTTCCGTGTTCTTACCTGCAGATTTGATAGAACTCCGGTGTCTGGGTAGAGTATGTCCTCGTTGCCAGGGAGAGCTTCTTCCGGGACAGCAGAGACATTCCCTCATAGCTCAACGGCAGAGCATCCGACTGTTAATCGGAAGGTTACTGGTTCGAATCCAGTTGGGGGAGCAACACCATCCCCGGTGCGGAGACCTACGAAGGTCACCGCACCGGGGTCTTTCGTTGTGTGTTCCCCGTGTGGCCTCGTGTGCTCGCTGCGTTCTCACTCCCGCTCTCGGGTGGGCAGGAGGGGGTCGGACCACCCGGGAGTGGGAGTGAGAGCGAGGAGGGGGCGCGTCGGCGTCAGAAGGCCGACCACAGGCGGTCGTTGAAGCCGTCCCAACGCTGCTTCGCCCAGTCCCCGAAGGGACGGTTGGCCAGGACGACAGCCGCGCGTCCGGTAGGCCGGTGGAACCACAGGAAGGTACCGGCCTGGCCGAAGTGGCCGGCGACCTCGGCGGGCATGCTGTCCGGCAGCCAGTGCGGCGACTTCTCCCCGTGCAACTCCATGCCCAGGCCCCAGGGGCAGGGACGCTGCGACCCGTAGCCGGGGACCACACCGTCGAGTTCGGGGAACTGCGGGGTCAGCGCCTCGTCCCACAGCTCCTCGGAGATCAGCGTGGGGGAGAGAAACTCTGCGGCCAGCACCGCCAGGTCGCCCAGCCGGGCACCGAACCCGTGACCTGCCGAACCGGACAGGTGGACGTCGATGCCCAACGGCTCGCAGAGCCCTTCGCGGACGTAGGTGAAGAACGGGATGCCGGTCGAGGACACCAGGTCGGCGAGGATGTCGAAACCGGCAGAGGAGTAGATCCGGCGACTGCGGGCCGGTTTCTCCTGCGCCCGGGAGTGCATGCCGACCCCGGAGGCGTGGCTGAGCAGTTCACGCACCGTTACGTCCTGCGGTGCGTCCACCGTTGTGCCGTACTCTGCGGCGATGTCGTCCACGGTGTCATCAAGGTCGAAGGCACCTTCCTCCACGGCGATGAGCACGCTGTAGCAGGTGATGAGTTTGCTGACGCTGGCCAGGGCGAACAGCCGGTCAGCGTCGCCGTGCAACACGGGCCCGTCTACGTCGGTCGTGACGACCGCGGCGCCTACGGTGCCTACCGGCCACTCGTCGACCTCGGCGAGGACTCCAGTGATTCCGTCGGCGGACATGGCGCTCACTCGCCGGTGCTGGTGCGCGCCTCGATGAACCGCACGATGTCCTTGACGGTACGTGCAGCGTCGATGTCCTCTTCCTCGATACGTACGTGGAAGGCGTCCTCGATGCGGATGGCGACGTCGATGCGCGACACCGAGTCGATGTGGAGGTCGTCGGTGATGTTGCTGTCGAGTTCGATCTCCTCGACGTCCACCCCGGTGGCCTCCTCGATGATCACCGCGATCCGGGTCGCGGTGTCCATCGCGGTGTTGCGGGCGTCCCGGGCGCTCCGGCCGGGCGCTGCCGCGGAGTCGGCGTCGTCAGAGCCAGTGAGTTTTCCGGCCAGCTTCTGCTGTGCCTCGGGGGAGATCTCCAACGCTTCTACGGCCTTTCGCGTCTACCGCCGACACCTGTGGGGTGTCGGTGAGTGGGGGCGGGTTCTCCGACCCACTCTAGCAGCGCAGGACTCGCAGGCAGGGTTCGCAGGTAGGGCCCGCAGGTAGGGCCCGCAAGCCCTACCCGCGACCTATGCCTTCGTCGGGTCGGTGAGGTTGAACTCTTCGGCGATGGCGCGCACGTCGTTCCAGGAGTACTGGTGGGCGCGGGCCAGGGCGGAGAGCACGGCCACCACGATCGACTCGGCATCGGAATTGAAGTAGCGCCGGGCCGCTGCGCGGGTGTCGGAGAACCCGAAACCGTCGGTGCCCAGGGTGGTGTACTCGCCTGGGACGTAGGCCCGGATCTGTTCCGGCAGGTCGGTGGCAAAGTCGGAGACGCCGATGAACGGGCCGGAGGCGTCGTCCAGCAGGTGGGTCACGAAGGGCTTCGGGATCACTCCGTCGGGGTGGCGCAGCTCCTCCTTGGCCTGGGCAGCGCCCTCGCGGGCCAGCTCGGTCCAGGAGGTCACCGAGTACAGCGCAGCGCGCACACCGAAACGGTCCTGCAGCATCTCCTTGGCGCGGATGGCCTCGGTGACACCGACACCGGAGGCCAGGATATTCGCCTCGAGCTCGGACTCCGGGGCGTCACCGACGTCACCTGCGGAGTTCTCGCCGGTGCCGATCAGCTTGTCGGCGGGGGAGTACAGGTAGATGCCCTTGAGCAGGCCCTCGACATCCATGTCGTCCGGGGCGGCCGGCTGGTGCACCGGCTCGTTGTAGACGGTCATGTAGTAGATGACGTTCTCGCCGGGGCTGTTCTCGCCGCCGGAGCCTTCGCCGTACATGCGCTGGATTCCGTCGCGCATGATGTAGGCGATCTCGTAGGCGAAGGCGGGGTCCCAGGAGACCACGGCCGGGTTGGTCGACGCCAGCACGGGGGAGTGCCCGTCCATGTGCTGCAGACCTTCACCGGTCAGGGTGGTGCGTCCGGCGGTCGCGCCGATGAGGAAACCGCGGGCCATCTGGTCGGCGGCGGCCCAGATGCCGTCGCCGGTGCGCTGGAAGCCGAACATCGAGTAGAAGATGTACAGCGGGATCATCGGCTCGCCGTGGGTGGCGTAGGACGTTCCGGCGGCGGTGAAGGATGCCACTGCACCGGCCTCGTTGATGCCTTCGTGCAGGATATGGCCCTGCTCGGACTCCTTGTAGGACAGCATCAGGTCGGCGTCGACCGGGGTGTAGTTCTGACCGTGGTTGTTGTAGATCTTCAGGGTCGGGAACCAGGCGTCCAGACCGAAAGTGCGGGCCTCGTCCGGGATGATCGGGACAAGGCGCTTCTTGATCTCCGAGTCGCGCATCAGGTCCTTGAGGGCACGGACCAGGGCCATCGTGGTGGCGACTTCCTGGGATCCGGATCCCTTGAGCACGCTGCGCATCGAGCCCTTGACCGCGGGCACGGCCAGGGGGGTGTAGCCGTGGCGGCGCTCCGGCAACGGCCCGCCGAGGTCCTTACGTCGCTCCAGCATGTAGCGCACCTCGGGGGACTCCGGGCCCGGGTTGTAGTAGGGAGGCAGGTAGGGGTCCTTCTCGAGCTCCTCGTCGGAGATCGGGATCTCCTGCTTGTCGCGGAACTGCTTGAGGTCCTCCAGGGCCAGCTTCTTCATCTGGTGGGTGGCGTTGCGGCCCTCGAAGTTGTGGCCCAGGCCGTAGCCCTTGATGGTGTGGGCCAGGATGACGGTCGGCTGGTCCTTGGTGTCCAGCGCCCGCTGGTAGGCGGCGAAGATCTTGCGGTAGTCGTGGCCACCGCGGCGCAGGGCGAAGATCTCCTCGTCGGTCATGTCCTCGACCAGCTTGGCGGTTTCCGGGCTGCGCTCGAAGAAGAACTTGCGCACGTAGGCGCCGTCCTTGGCCTTGAACGTCTGGTAGTCACCGTCGACGGTGGAGTTCATCACATCCACCAGGGCGCCGTCCTTGTCCTTGGCGAGCAGATCGTCCCACTCGCGGGCCCAGACGACCTTGATCACGTTCCAGCCCGCACCCCGGAAGAAGCTCTCCAGCTCCTGGATGATCTTGGTGTTGCCGCGGACCGGGCCGTCGAGACGCTGCAGGTTGCAGTTGATGACGAAGGTCAGGTTGTCGAGGTTGTAGAGGGCGGCCTGTTGGATCAGCCCGCGGGACTCCGGCTCGTCCATCTCACCGTCGCCGAGGAACGCCCAGGTGTGCTGCTGGGAGGTGTCCTTGAGGCCGCGGTCGTGCAGGTAACGGTCGAACCGGGCCTGGTAGATCGCGTTCATCGGGCCCAGACCCATCGACACCGTCGGGAACTCCCAGAAGTCGGGCATGCCGTGGGGGTGCGGGTAGGACGGCATGCCGTGCTCCGGCTTCGACTTCTCCTGACGGAAGGCGTCCATCTGCTCCTCGCTGAGGCGCCCCTCGAGGAAGGCGCGGGCGTACATGCCGGGGGAGGCGTGGCCCTGGAAGAAGATGTGGTCGCCACCGCCGGGGTGGTCCTTGCCACGGAAGAAGTGGTTGAAGCCGACTTCGTAGAGTGCGGCGGCCGAGGCGTAGGTGGAGATGTGACCACCGACGCCGATCTCGGGCCGCTGGGCGCGGTGCACCATCACCGCGGCATTCCAGCGGATCCACCGCCGGTAGCGCTTCTCCATCGCCTCGTCGCCGGGGAACTCCGGTTCCATGGTGGTGGGGATGGTGTTGACGTAGTCGGTCGACAGCAGCGGGGGCAGGGCCACCCGCTGGGCCGAGGCGCGTTCCAGCAGACGAAGCATCAGGTATCGGGCACGGTCGGGGCCGGCGTCACTGAGCAGGCCATCCAGGGAGTCCATCCACTCCTGGGTCTCGTCGGGGTCGGAGTCCCTGAGATAGGACGCCACGCCGTCGCGGATGTTCCTGAAGTTGCTGTCGGAGCGTCCGCTTCCTGATGGTGTTGTCGTCATGAAATTTCCTCCTGGGTGTGGAAAGGACCGGTGCCACGGTGGGAATGTGTGGTTCCGTGGCGGGAATTCGGTACCTGTCAGCACCCGATGTTACGGAAGTCCGGAACATGAAATGTTTCGGCGATCACACCAAAAACGGTGGAAGTCTGGTCAACATCCGGTCCGTCACCTACTATTCACAAGTGATCGGTATGTGAATCTGCAGGTGGCACACGACGTGAGTCGCCAGTGGACCAGCGCAGCCGGACGGTTGGATGTCCAAGGTGACGGGCCAGCTGGAGAAAATCACCCTAGATAAGGGTGAAATTAGTAATGACGACAGATTTAATTCGACGAAAGGTCAGGGAACCGCAAGTGGGAGACGCCTCCGGCGCAGCAGTGCACGAACAACAGGAATGGGTCAGCCTCATGGAGGTCACGGCTGACCAGGTCGTGCAGGAGCTTGGTTGGGACGAGGACGCCGACAGCGCCATCAGCGAAGCGCTGGAGGAGGCGATCGGGGAGGAGCTCCTGGACGAGGAGACCGACGAGATGGTCGACGTCGTCCTGCTGTGGTGGCGTTCCGACGACGGCGACCTGGTCGATGGTCTCGTCGACGCCACCCGCAACCTCGGAGAATCGGGCCGTATCTGGTTGCTGACCCCGGCGGCCGGTACCGACGGGACCGTCGAGCCCGGTGTCATCGCTGAGTCTGCCCAGGTCGCCGGCCTGGTGCAGACCAAGTCCACCCGTTTCGGTGAATGGCAGGGGGCCTGTCTGGTTCCCCGGGGGATGAAGCGCTAGAGTTCTAGCCGGAGCACGGTTCACCATGCGTGCCTCCCCACGTTCCGCACGGTACGTGGACGGTGCAACGCGCATTTAGCTCAGCTGGAAGAGCAGCTGGTTTACACCCAGCAGGTCGGCGGTTCGAACCCGTCAGTGCGCACCATCTTGGACCAGCGACATTCCTCGGCGATTCTGCCGTCGGGTCGCTGGTCTTCTGTATCTGCCCCGTCGTTGCACTGGCGATGTGTGAGATGGCGGGGCAGCCATGGCTGGTGCCCCCGGGCAATCATGACCCGACCCCCGGTGGGGGTGGTTGTGCGGATGCTGGTGGCTGGTCAACGGAGGCATAGTCGACTAGCCTTGCCTAACTGAAAATAGGTGTAAATCCACATGCATCACGCCGGATCCCTGCGGGTCTGTGCGGGTCCATGTGATGACGTTGAAAGTGCACACTGTGAACTCAAGGAAGTCCCTGCGGCCCGCCCGCTCACTGCGCATCGCCTCGGCCTCCGTTGTCGTCGCCACGATACCCCTGGTCGGAGCGGTCGCCCTGCCGGGCGTCGTGACGTCGGCTGCGGCAGAACCGGTCGTTGCCGAACAGGGGGCTGCAGCCGGTTCCGGGCAGATCTCCTCGGTTTCGCAGGGCACCTTGTCCTGGGGTATCAAGCAGTCCTTCCGTAACTACCTCACCGGGCCCATCGCCGGTGGTCACTGGAACCTCGACGGCATCGGGTTCACCGGCGGAGCCAAGACCGAGGACGGTGCCTTCCAGTTCTCCGCCGACCCGGCCGGAGCCCGGGTCCAGGGAGACGACGCCGACATCCCACTGAACGGCTCCATGACCCTCACCGGGCACGCCGGGCTGATCAACGTCACCCTGAGCAACCTCGAGATGCAGATCCGGGGTAACCAGGCGCAGCTGATCGCCGACGGTCGCTACCTCGCCGCGGACGTCGACGCGGTGGTCAGTCTTGCCGGCGGCCCGCCGGCCTTCAGCGGCGAGCCGGTCGCTACCTTCACCCTGGACGAGACGCTGTCCGAGGCAGGTGCCGCTTCCGGTGCGGCGACCGTGACCGGCGACAGCTGGATCCACGAGAACCTCAACAAGGCACTGCTCGGCAACTACGGTGCGGGCAAGAACGACGGTGACCGGTTCAGCCTGGACCTGACCACCACACCCGGTGGCGCCCAGGGCGTGGACAGCAGCGTGCAGATCGCCCGCTCGGCCGGGCAGTCGGAGGCGGCGGCACAGCCGGGCCCGCAGGCTGAGCAGGCCCCGGCGGCACAGCCCGCCCAGCAGGCACAGCCCAACACCCAGGGACAGGTCGCGGCCGCGACGACACCCACCACCGGCGTCTCCCAGTGTGGTGAGATCCAGTCGGCTTCCGTCGGCTGGGGCATCAAGCAGTCCTTCCGCAGCTACCTCAACGGCCCGATCGCCATGGGCGGTTGGAACCTCAACGGTGTCGGCTTCTCCGGTGACCCTCGTGGCCAGGGCACGTTCGACTTCACCGGCGACGCGGGTGCCGCGACCCTCTCCGGGCAGGACGCCGACATCCCGCTCAACGGCTCGGTCAACCTGCACGGCCACTTCGGGGCCCTGGACATCACCCTGTCGAAGATGTCGGTGAAGGTCCGCGGCACCACCGCCCAGTTCATCGCCGACTACCGCTCCACCACGGTCAGTGGATTCACCCCGGGTGCCGAAGTGACCGGTGCCGACACCGGCTCCCAGGTGGCGATCGCAGAATTCACCCTGGACCAGCCGATCACCTCCGCCGGCTCCGGTGACATCACCCTGTCCGGCCCCGGATTCATCACCGCCGAGGGCAACAAGGCCTTCGGCGGCAACTACGGCGAGGGCAACAACGAGGCCGACCCGCTCAACGTCACCCTGGCGACCGACGGTAACGATTGCGCCAGCGGAGCAGGGGAGGGCCTCGGCGCCCTGGACGCCGCCACCCCGGCCACCGGAGGTGGAGCTGCCGCAGGAGCCGGCGCCGTCGACACCGGCTCCGGTAACCCGGACCTTGGCGTGACCGCACCCCGGGTCACCGGTGTGGCCAACGACAGCGAGAATTCCTGTGAGGCCTCGGACGGGTCCACCCAGGTCGCCGAGGCCCGGATGGGCTGGGGCATCAAGGAGTCCTTCCGCAGCTATATCCGAGGCAGCATCGCCAACGGTGGCTGGGACCTGGGAGGCGGCGCGGTCTACAGCGGCGGAGCCTTTGTCTTCACCGGCAACGACGGCACCGCGGAGGTGGCCGGTGGGTCCCTCACCGGCGCCAACCTGACCTTCGATGGCTCGGTCCACTTCACCGGTCACGAGGGGGTGCTGGACACCACCGTGGCGAACCCCGAGATCCGGATCGACGGCAACACCGGCACCCTGTTCGCCGACGTGACGTCCAACGACACCGAGGGCAAGCCGCACAACTACGGCCGTATCGCCGTGGCGGACCTGTCGGTCGACGGTGCCGGCGTCACCGACGGTGTCGCCGAAGGCACCGCGACGGCGACGCTCACCGCCGACGGATCGTCGGCGATGGGCACTTTCTACGAGACCGGTGCCGCGATGGACCCGCTGAGTTTCGCTGCGGCCCTGGGCTGCGACGGTGAGGCGGGTTCGCTGGGTGACATGCCCGTGGACGAGACGGAGGACGGTCGCGAGGACGATGACTCCGACGCTGATGCCGCCGACGGCGAGGTCACCATTCGCGGCAATGACGACGCTGACTCGGCGGCATCCGACAGCTCCGACGGCGATGACGAGAGCGCGCTGATGTCCTTCATCACCACCCCTGCCTCGGCGATCCCCAGCGCGATCGCCCTGATCGCGGTCATCGTGGCCGGTTGGCTCGGGCTACGACTGCGGGGAACACGACAGTCGGGACTAGACTAGGCCAGTGTGACTGAGAACGACCCGGTGTCCACCCCCTCCACGACCTCAACCTCCGCCCCGACCGCACCGCGCACCGGTGGTGAGGTGACCGTCGTCGGAGGGGGTGGCGTTCGTTTCTGACCCCGGGATGGGTGATCACCGCAGTGGTCGCCATCGCCTTCTCCTACTTCGCCTTCACCGTGCTCGCGCCCTGGCAACTGGGCAAGAACCGGGACACCCAGGACTTCCAGGACCGTCTCGAGGCGGCCCTGGAGACCGACCCGGTGCCCGCGCAGGAGGTGCTCCCCACCGACGGCAGTAGTGCCGGGGTGGAGAAGGAATGGTCGAGGGTGGAGTTGCAGGGCACATTCCTGCCGGCCGACGAGGTCCTGCTGCGGAACCGTCCGGTGTCCAGCACCCAGGCCTACCACGCCCTGACCCCGTTCCGGCTCAGTGACGGGATGACGGTCATGGTCAACCGGGGATGGTTGGACGCCTCCGGCGACTTCGGCGCCGACGACGTCCCCGAGGTCACCGGGGAGCAGACCACGGTCACCGGGTTCGTCCGCATGTCGGAGGACGCCCCGTCGAACTCGCCGATCACCGAGGACGGCAGGGTGCAGGTCTACGGTATGTCCACTGCTGCGGTGGGGGACACGGTGGACCTCGACCTGGCGGACGACTACGTGCAGTTGGACGCCACCTCGGTGGAGGCGACCGACCCGTCCGGACGGCTGTCCGAGATCCCGCTGCCGGACCTGGACTCCGGGCCGTACCTGTCCTACGGGCTGCAGTGGATCGCCTTCGGGGTGATGGTACCGGCTGGTCTGGCCTATTTCCTGTGGGCGGAGATCCGGGAGAGGCGCCGTCGTCGCGAAGAACTCGCCGCCGCTGATTCTGAGGCTGCCGAGACTTCCACCAGTTCGTCGGACGCGCCGGCCACGCAGGACGCGCCCGCGGAGCAGGAAGCGGACGGTGCACCCGCGACATCAGCGCCGATGTCGAGGGAACGCAAACTCCAGGAACGCTACGGCTCGAGCCGCAGCGGGCTCTTCGACCGTCGAAGCAACCGTGACGAGGAGAGGTTCTGACGCCCTCCTGACACACCGTCTGACCGTGGAGAATTGTTTTCTCGTTGGAACTTGAACACTGTTCAGTATACCGTGGTCGCATGACCGACATTCTCACCACTGCACGTGCCCGGGTCCTCGACGAAGGACGCGGCCTCGACTACGAGGACCTCATCAAGGTCCTCGACCTCCCCGACGACCAGATCCCCGACCTCCTCGCCCTCGCCCACGAGGTCAGGGTGAAGTGGTGCGGTGAAGAGGTCGAGATGGAAGGCATCGTCAGCCTGAAGACCGGTGGTTGCCCGGAGGACTGCCACTTCTGCTCCCAATCCGGCCTCTTCCAGTCCCCGGTGCGCTCCACCAAGCTGGACATCGCCGAGCTCATCGAGCAGGCCCGCCAGACAGCCAAGACCGGCGCGACCGAGTTCTGCATCGTCGCCGCCGTCAAGGGGCCGGACGAGAACCTCATGGTCCAGCTGGAGAACGCCATCGAGGAGATCTACGCCAACGTCGAGGGCATCGACGTCGCCGTCTCCGTCGGCACTCTCACCCCCGAGCAGGTCAACCGCCTGAAGGCCGCCGGAGTGCACCGTTACAACCACAACCTCGAGACCGCCCGCAGCTACTTCCCGAAGGTCGTCACCACCCACACCTGGGAGGAGCGTCGGGAGACCATGGAGCTGATCAAGGACGCCGGCATCGAGGTCTGCTGCGGCGGCATCGTCGGCATGGGCGAATCCCCGGAACAGCGCGCCGAGTTCGCCGTGCAGCTGCGCGAGCTTGACCCGCACGAGGTCCCGCTGAACTTCCTGGACCCCCGCCCCGGAACCCCCTTCGCGAACATGCCGGTGATGAACGGCAAGGATGCCCTGCGGGCCATCGGCATGTTCCGCCTGGCCATGCCGTCGACCACCCTGCGCTTCGCCGGCGGTCGCGAACTGACGCTCGGCGACATGGGCGTGGAGCAGGGGCTGACCGGAGGTATCAACGGCATCATCGTGGGCAACTACCTGACGACCCTGGGCCGCCCGGCAGAGCAGGACATGGACATGATGGGTCGGCTGAACCTGCCGATCAAGGTTCTGTCGCGGAGCGTGTGACCGTGGCACGCGAGAGAAGGCGAGGTAAGGGCACCGGGCCCTTCGACCCCTACACCGGTGCCGACCTGGGGGAGGGCGAGCACATCGAGTACTCCCCGTCGCAGAAGGCCGGGCTGGACGCCCCCCGGTTCTGTCCGGAGTGCGGGCGACGCCGCGTCGTCCAGGTCACCCCGCACGGGTGGACGTCGACCTGTTCGCGACACGGCACGGTCGACTCGATGGACTTCGAGCTGCGGTAGCGGCCTGCAGGTATTCAGGCCCGGGCGGCGATCTGCGCCCGGGCCCAGTCGACGATCCCGGGGATGGACTCGGACAGCTGACGCGACACCACCGCGAAGCCGTCCGGCCCACCGTAGTAGGGGTCCTCGACCTCCTTGTCCCCGGCGGGGCCGAAACTGCGGACCAGGGCGATCCGGTCCTCGTCTACACCCTGCTTCAGCAGTGCCTTACGGTGCGCGGCGGTCATCACCAGGAACAGGTCGGCATCCCGGTGCTCCGGGCCGAACTGGGCGGCACTGTGACCGGAACCGTTGAACCCGTCCTCCTGGAGCTGCGCGACGGCCCGCGGATCGGCGGCTTCGCCGACGTGCCAGCCATCGGTGCCGCAGGAGTTCAGTCGCACCTCGTCCTGCAGACCCGCCTGCACCAGGGCAGCACGCAGCATGATCTCGCCCATCGGGGACCGGCAGATGTTCCCGGTGCAGACCACGCAGATCAGCGGCCGTTTGTCGGCCCAGTCGGCGACCAGGCGTCCCATCTCCCACTGGTCGGCGACGGAGTAGTCAGCCTTCTTGTGCTCGGCACGGTTACCGTAACCCCAGTCCACCAGCGCGGCGCGGATGCCGTAGGCGTGGGCGCCCTCGACATCATGGATCCGGTCGCCGATCATGAGCATGTCCGGACGCCCGGCCGGCCCGCCGTCGGCGACGGATGTGGTGTCCAGTCCCAACAGTGACAGTGCCTGGGCGACGACCTCCGGCTTGGCACGGCGGGACCCGTCGTCGGACGCGGTGGCAAAGGCGTCGAAGAAGCCGTCCAACCCGAAATGACGCAGCAGACGCATCGCCGAGGACTCGGACTTGGAGGTTGCGGTGACCAGGGTGAAACCGGCGTCCGTCCAGCCACGCAGCAGGGCCTCGACCCCGTCGAAGGGACGGGCCTCCAGCCAGCCGCCACCGTCGTAGTGCTCGCGGTAGCTGGCCAGGGTGGACGTACAGGTCTCCTCGTCCAGGCCGAGACCACGCAGGGTGTCGATCATCGGTGGGCCAGCGATCATACGCAGCTGATCCTCCGACGGTACCTCGACGTCATTGTCCTCCAGGGCGCGCAGGAAACTGGAGCGGATCCCCGGGTAGGAGTCCACCAGTGTCCCGTCGACGTCGATCAGGAGGGTGCGGCCCGTCCCGTCGAGGGTGCCGGTGAGGTCCGGTGCACCCGAGTTGCCGTTGTCTGCTGCCCAGTCTGCGTCTACCACAGCAACCAGGGTGCCAGAACTTGAAGATGAATGCCGGTAATGAGGGGCACGGGTTGCGCCGGAATGCGGTAGTCCCCCTGGGCCGCAGCAGTGACCCGGATGCAGACGAGCAGCTATCGTGGAGGGCGTGAACGCTCCCTCTGCACCTCCCGGACCCCCGACCGTCGCCGATGTGGTGGCGGTCATCGAAGAGGCGTACCCGCCGCATCTCGCTGAATCCTGGGACGCCTGCGGTCTGGTCTGCGGTGACCCGGCCGAGGACGCAACCCGGGTCCGGGTTGCCCTGGACTGCACCGATGCGGTGGTGGACGCCGCGATCGAGGAAGGTGCGGACCTGCTGTTGGTGCACCACCCGTTGTTGATGCGTGGCGTCACCGGTGTACCCGCCGACAGTCCGAAGGGACGCATCGTGCACCGGTTGATCCGCGCCGGAGTCGCCCTCTACTCCGCCCACACCAGTGCCGATTCCGCACGCCCCGGGGTCAACGACCGGCTGGCTGAACTTCTGGGGGTTACCCCCGGTGAGCCCCTGGCGCCGTGCACCCCGCAGGACGCCACGGAGACCGGCTACGGCATCGGACGGGTCGGCGCGCTGGACACCCCCATGACCCTGCGGGCGTTCACTGCCCGGGTCGCCGACCGGCTTCCGACGACCCGCTGGGGCGTGCGTGCCGCCGGCGACCCGGAGCACATGATCCACCGGGTGGCGGTGTCCTCCGGGGCCGGGGACAGTTTCCTGGACACGGTCAAGGGCCTGGACGTCGACTGTTTCGTCACCTCCGACCTACGCCACCACCCGGTCGACGAGCACCTGCGTGCCGGTGGTTGCCCGGTGATCGACACCGCCCACTGGGCCAGTGAGTTCCCCTGGTGCGCCCAGGCCGCCGACCTCCTCGCCGCCGCCGACCCGCGCCTGGACACCGGGGTGATCGGTGTACGCACCGACCCATGGACCCTGCACGAGGGCGGTGACGGACGGTGACTGACAGCGTGTCCGGCGTCCCGACGGTGCTTCGGGAACTCACCGAGGTCGATGACCGTGCCCGGTCACTGACCGCACGGCGTCAGGCACTGCCCGACACAGAGCAGGTCACCGCACTGACCGCGGACGTCGACCGACGGCACAGCGAGCTGGCCGGACTACGACGTCGCTCCGACGACCTCGACTCCACCGTGCGTCGCCTGCGGCAGGACGCCTCGCGCCTGCGGGAGCGCAGGCGGGAGGACATCGACGGGCTGCGCTCGGTCACCGACATCGAGCGTCGGCGCGACCTGCGCCACGACCTCACCGTCGCCGAACGCCGACTTGGTGAGGTCGAGGAGGCCATGGAGCGGGAGGAACGACTCCTCGCTGCCTTCATCAGCACTGACGGGGAACCTGACAAGGTCACCGCCGCGGTGGTCGCCCTTGAGACGGCGGTGGCCGAACGTGACCGAGCCCGGGACGTCGAGAAGGCTGTGCTCGCCGACATCGACCGACAACTGGAGGACCTGGCGGCGGCGTCGTCCGCCTTGCGCGACCGACTGCCGCAGGACGTCCGCGCGCGCTATGAGGAGGCCGAACGCAGCACCGGGGCCGGGGCGGCACTTCTGGCAGGTAACCTCTGCCGGTCGTGTTTCATGAGCCTTGACCCCCAGTCATTGGCCCGGATCATCGCCGCGCCGCAGGACCAACTGGTCACCTGCCCGGAATGTGACTGCCTGCTGATCCGGGAGGACTCATGAGTACATCGACGTCAGCGACGTCACGACCCGGGTGGATGGGGGAGGACTGTGCCGGGGCCGGCCTGCGGGTGCTGCTGCTGCGCCACGGACAGACCCCCATGTCGGTCGCCGGGGTGTTCTCCGGACGCAGTGACCCGGAACTGACCGAGACCGGCCGCGACCAGGCCGCCCGCGCGGCGGAGTACCTGGCCAGGCGGCAGGACGCCGGCGAGGGGATCACCCGGATCATCTCCTCACCGCTGACCCGGACCCGGCAGACCGCCGCTGCGGTGGCCGATGCTCTGGGGATGGCGGTGACCACCGACGACGACCTCATCGAGACCGATTTCGGTGACTGGGAGGGGCTGACCTTCTCCGAGGTGCACCGGCGCTGGCCGGACGAGCACCAGGCATGGTGCGACGACACCAGCGTCCCCGCCATCGGTGGGGAGCCCATGGGTGCGGTCGAACAACGCTGCGCCGCCCTGCTCGACCGCCTGCATGATGCAGCGGAGATGCAGACGGTGCTGATGGTCAGCCATGTCTCGCCGATCAAGTCGATCCTGCGTCAGGCACTCAACGTCCCGGCCACGATGTACACCACACTGCACCTGGACCTGGCCGGCCTGTCGGTTGCGGAGTTCTACCCCCGACGTTCCGTGGTCACCGAGGTCAATGACACCCACTACCTGCGGTAGTGCTAACGTTGGACCTCGTCGAGAGGGCCGGGTGATCGCGGTTCCGGGGACGGCCCGTCACGGGACACGCCCGGAATCGAGGAAAGTCCGGACTCCACAGGGCACGGTGGTTGCTAACCGCAACCCGGGGCGACCCGCGGGCCAGTGCCACAGAAAACAGACCGCCCGGTCACCAATGGCCGGGTAAGGGTGAAACGGTGCGGTAAGAGCGCACCAGTGCGTCGGGTGACCGGCGCAGCTTGGTAAACCCCACCAGGAGCAAGGTCAAGGGGCTGCACCGGCAACGGTGTGGCCGTGTCCCGTCGGCGGCCCGTCGGACAAGGGACAGGTAGACCGCGTGAGGCGGCCGGTGACGGTCGACCCAGATGGATGATCACCTCGCCGGGCAGGAACGGCACCGCCGGTCCTCGCCTGGTAGGACAGAATCCGGCTCACAGGCCCTCTCGACACCCAACTTCCTACCTCGACCCGGTGGCGTCGGGAGACAACCGGGATACAGGCGCGCTGTCCGACTAGAATGGCTCACCGTGAGTGCCAAGGACGACGCGACCAAGGGCAAGGCCAAGGGCAAGGCCACGGATGAGGCCACGGCGACCGGGGACCGACGGTCACTGACGACCCGGTGGTTCTTCCCCGACGGTGAGGAACCTGACCCTCGTTTCACGCTGGCCAATGAACGCACCTTCCTGGCCTGGATGCGCACCGCGCTGGCATTCGTCGCCGGTGGAGTGGGTATCGAGGCTTTGCCGGACTCGGTGCTCGAACCTGGACTGCGGACCTTCGCTGCCCTGGCGGCGATCGGTACCGGCGTCCTGCTCGCTGCGGGATCCGCGGTGCGTTGGCTACGGATCGAACGCGCGATGCGCCACGATAAACCCCTGCCTGCGCCGTCCATTGTGCCGGCGCTGTCGGCCGGTGCCATCCTCGCCGCGGTGATTCTCGCGCTACTGGTCATCGGGTGACCATGGTGCGGGATCCGGGGCTGCAGCCTGAGCGGACGAACCTGTCCTGGAGCAGGACGGCGATGCGCCTCATGCTCACTGCGACCGCAATGCTGCACTGGGTCAGCTCCTACGGTCGGCCAGTGGTCCTGGTGGCGGGACTCCTGGCGTATGTGGGCCTGGTGATCTACATGACCCAGGTCAGGCGTTATCGTCGGCAGTTCCTCGGAATGGAACGTGGCAGCATCGCGCCGTCCGTACTGGGCGTCGTGACGCTGACGGTGTCGACGGTGGTCCTGGGACTGGTCTCGCTTGTCCTCGTGATCATCGGTGCACTGTGAGGCCCCGTCTCGGGCAGCGGAGCCGTCGAGCGGGCACACAGATGGTTACGATGGCGGGCATGACCACGAACACGGACAACACCGACAGCACCAACGGGTCCTGGTACTTCGACACCGCCACCGGCGAGGTGACCCAGGGCAAGACCTCCGGGTGGGATTCCCGGATGGGCCCCTATGCCACCCGGGCGGAGGCGGAACGCGCGCTGACCACCGCCCATGAACGCACCGAGGCCGCTGATGAGTGGGACGAAGACTAGTTTCGCCTAGCGCCGCCTAGAAGCAGTGCTCCGCGGCGGGGAAGGTGCCCTCGGCAACCTCACGACGGTAGGACGCTGCGGCGGCGGTGAGGTCCGCGCCGACCTGTGCCCACTGCTTGGCGAACTTCGGACGGTGTCCATCGGCCGGCAGCGCGGCGATGTCGTGCCACACCAGCACCTGGGCGTCGGTGTCGGGACCCGCCCCGATGCCGACGGTGGCGATGTCGACCTCGGCGGTGGCATTCGCCGCCACATCCGCCGGCACCATCTCCAGCACCACGAAGTCGGCACCGGCGTCGGCAACCGCCTTCACATCGGCGATCAGCTGCTCGGCGCCGTCGCCGCGTCCCTGCACCTTGAACCCGGACAGGGCGTTGACCGACTGCGGCGTGAATCCGACGTGCGCGCACACCGGGATGCCCGCGGCGACCAGGGCCCGGATCCGCGGGACCATGCGCATCCCGCCCTCGATCTTCACCATCGCCGCACCGGACCGACGCATCATCTCCGAGGCGGACAGGACGGCCTGTTCATCGGAGGCCTCGTAGGTGCCGAAGGGAAGATCTGCGATGACCAGGGCGTTGCCGGCACCCCGGACCACGGCGGCGGCGAGGTAGATCATCTCGTCGAGGCTGATCTGCTGGGTCTGTCCGTAGCCGAAGACCACGTTTGCCGCGGAGTCACCGACCAGCAGGCATTCGATTCCACCGTCGGAAAGGGCCCTGGCGGTGGAGTAGTCGTAGGCGGTGAGCATGGCCCACTTGTCGCCGTCCGCCTTGCGGGCGCGCAGGTCGCCGATGCGGACCTGACGGGTGGGGGTGAGGTAACCGGTGGAGGGTCGTTGCGTGCTGTCAACCATGTCCACATATTGTGCCACCTTCGCCGGACAGATGTTAACGAACTTGTCACAATCCGGGGCCCTCATCACAGCTACGATGGGCGGCATGAGCCGTCAACAGGAATACGTCCTGCGTACTATCGAAGAGCGCGATATTCGCTTCGTCCGTCTCTGGTTCACCGACATTCAGGGATACCTGAAGTCCGTGGCCGTGGCGCCAGCCGAACTGGAAGGGGCGTTCGCCGAGGGGATTGGTTTCGACGGGTCGTCGATCGAGGGCTTCTCCCGCGTGGTGGAGTCCGACACCATCGCCCGTCCCGACCCGTCGACGTTCCAGATCCTGCCGTTGGACGGCGGCACCGGCGACCAGTCGCTGACCGCACGCATGTTCTGCGACATCGCCATGCCCGACGGGCAGCCCAGCTGGGCTGACCCGCGCCAGGTGCTGCGTCGCCAGCTCAACCGTGCCGCGGACGAGGGGTTCTCCTGCTACGTGCACCCCGAGATCGAGTTCTTCTTGCTCAAGGAGGAGGACGGTCCGGACGGGCGCCCGGTGCCCTCGGACACCGGTGGCTACTTCGACCAGGCGGTCACCGATGCTGCCCCGCTGTTCCGGCAGGACGCCATCACTGCCCTGGAGTCCATGGGAATCTCCGTGGAGTTCTCTCATCACGAGGCCGCCCCCGGCCAGCAGGAGATCGACCTGCGTTTCGCGGACGCATTGTCGATGGCCGACAACGTGATGAGCTTCCGCTACATGGTCAAGCAGGTCGCCCGCCGCAATAACGTGCGGGCGACGTTCATGCCCAAGCCGTTCCATGACTACCCCGGTTCGGCGATGCACACCCACATGTCCCTGTTCGAGGGCGAGGACAACGCCTTCCATGACCCGGACGACCTGTTCTACCTCTCGACCACGGCGAAGTCCTTCATCGCCGGAATCCTGGAGCATGCCCCGGAGATCTCCGCGGTGACCAACCAGTGGGTCAACTCCTACAAGCGTCTGACCAGTGGGGACGAAGCCCCGATGGCGGCGACGTGGGGGGCGTCCAACCGTTCGGCGATGATCCGCGTGCCGATGTACACCGTGCACAAGCCGTCGTCGCGCCGGGTGGAGATCCGCACCCCGGACTCCGGGGCGAACCCCTACCTGACCTATGCGGTGTTGCTGGCTGCCGGCCTCAAGGGCATCAAGGAGGGCTATGAGCTCTCCCTGCCGGTGGAGGAGGACGTCGCCGGGATGACCCGTCGCGAACGCATGGCGATGGGGTACAAGGACCTGCCCGGTGACCTGGATCTGGCACTGCGCGAGATGGAGAAGTCCGAGCTGGTCGCCGATGCCCTCGGCGAGCATGTCTTCGAGTACTTCCTGCGCAACAAGTGGCGGGAATGGAAGGCATACCAGTCCCAGGTCACTCCCTGGGAACTGGCCCACAACCTCGAGTTCTAGGCCCGAGCTCCGGATCAGAAGGCGTAGAGTCCCAGGTCCTGGGCGTTCATCGGCGATTCCACCGTCTTCGCACCGGCGGTGGTGGCGTCCTCGTACTGCAGCCAGCTGGTGACACCGACCGCGTAGATCGAGGTCTGCGAGGAGTCGGACGGGTCGAAGGCCCACACCACTCCGCCGGAGTCGCCGTGGTCGGAGATGGCGTCGTACGTGACGGAGATGTCATTGGTCATCTTCTGGAAGTTTCCGCAGGACAACCCGGACCGGAAGCCGAGACGGCACATGTAGGGCTGGTTCTCCTCCAGCCAGTCCTTGCCCGCCCAGCCCTTCAGCTCGACCTGGGTGGACCCCATGTTCACCGCCGGTGTGGCGAAGGCGTACTCGAAGTACTCGGAGTAGATCTCGATGAGGGCGTAGTCAGGGCCACCGTCCACCTGCCCGTCCGAACCGGAGTACGCCTGCCACACGATCTCGCCGACGTTGACCGCGTTCTGCCCGTCGGCCCGGACGTAGACCTTGTCGCCGACCTCGCCGCAGTGTCCGGCCGTCAGGTTGAGCAGTCGGCTGTTGTCGTTCTCGGGGTGCACCATCCAGCCGAAGGAGCAGTTCCCCTGGCCACCGGCACCGTCCACGATGTACTTCGCGCCGGGGGTGAGGAGGCCGTCGGTGTCGAGGAACTGGAAGTCGGCGGAGTTGCGGTAGACCTTCCGCTCCCGGGCGATCTCGGGGCTCTCCTCCACCTCGGGGGAGGAGGCGGAGATATTGTCGTCCGATGATCCGGAGTCCCCGTCGGAGCTGTTCGGGCTGTCGGGACCGCGGGTCGGGTTGGGGCTCGTGCTGGAATCGGCGTCGGTGTTTCCCTCGCCGGTGGCGCCGTCGGCCTGCGCGGCGTAGAAGGCGTCCGCATCGGCCTGGGTGGCACATTCCTTCTGCTTGATGTGCGACAACTCTTCATGGGTCCACGCCGACTTCGCCTCGGCACTGGCATCGGCCGGGGCGATGATCTCGGGACATTCCTGGGCGTTGAAGCTCTCCTCCTCTCCACAGGCGGTGAGGCTGACTCCGAGCACGGCGGCGGTGAGCACGGCTGTGGTGCGGGTGGCACGGCTAAGGCGGTTGAGGCGGTTGGCAGTCTGAGAGAAACGTCGCATGAGACTTACGGTAGCGGGTGCCTCGGACAAGAAGTGGTGGCCACGGGGAAATGTCCCCACGGCATGGCGGCGGCAGGTATGTTGCCCCGGCAAACAATCCGGGAATGCCGTTACGATGGTTTTGCACCGTTGGATCGGGGAGAGGCCCCGAGCGCCGGTTCCGTAGGAGTTGAGTCCAGGAGTGAGCCCACTACGTACCACCCGCTCTCCCATTCCGTCCCCGGCATCACTCGGCCTGACCCGGCCGACCGCCGCCGATGACCTGGCTGCGCTGGGTTGGGACGATGAGGAGCACCTCGACCTGCTGGGGGTGCTCTCCTCAGTCGGTGACCCCGACCGCGCCCTGAATGCCGTGGTCCGCCTGGTCGAGACCCTCGACGGTGACGGGGTCACCGGGGAGGCGTCCGCCAAGGCACTGCTGGCCGCCCTGGGCACCGATCCGGCGTTCCGGATCCGTCTGCTCGCCCTGTTCGGCGGATCGACGCTGCTCGGTGACCACGTGATCGCCAACCCGCATATCTGGCCCCGGCTGACCGGCAACCTGCCGGAACGCGAGGAGATCATGGCGGAGCTGATCGGGTCGGTCGGTGCTGAACCGGTGCAACAGCCCGAGGACTCCCTGCTGTACCGGGCCAGTATCACCGGGGTCGACGCTGACCGGGCGATGCGCACGGCCTACCGGACCGTACTGGCACGGATCGCCGCGATCGACCTGGCCGCGACCTTCATCCGCCGCACCGCCCGCGCCGATCGGGACACTGATGCCCGGGACGACAAGGTGACCCCACCGGTGTCCTTCTCCGACCTCACCGCCCGGCTGTCGGACGCCGCCGATGCGGCATTGACCGCGGCACTGGCGGTGGCCACCGCCACGGTGTTCCCCACCGGGGAGGTTCCCGTGAAGCTCGCTGTCCTGGCCATGGGCAAGTGCGGTGCCCGCGAGCTGAACTACATCTCGGACGTCGACGTCGTCTTCGTCGCCGAGCCTGCCGACTCCCGGACGACCCGGCTGGCCGGCGAGTTCATCAACATCGGTTGCCGGGTGTTCTTCGAGGTGGACGCGGCGCTGCGTCCTGAAGGACGCCACGGCGCCCTGGTGCGCACCCTGGACTCCCACCTGACCTACTACAAGCGCTGGGCATCGACCTGGGAGTTCCAGGCGCTGCTCAAGGCCCGGCCCATGACTGGCGACCTGGAACTGGGACGTGAGTACGTCGACCAGCTCGCACCGATGGTGTGGAGCGCGGCCGAGCGGGAGGACTTCGTCCCGGACGTGCAGGCCATGCGCCGCCGGGTGATCGACAATGTGCCGGATGAGCTGATGCCCCGCGAACTCAAGCTCGGCCCCGGCGGGCTGCGCGACGTGGAGTTCGCCATCCAGTTGCTGCAGATGGTGCACGGCCGGGTCGACGAGTCACTGCGGGTACGTTCCACGGTTGACGCACTTGATGCACTGGTCAAGGGCGGATACGTCGGACGCGAGGACGGTCACATCCTCACCCGGTGCTACGCCTACATGCGGATGCTGGAGCACCGGATGCAGCTGCAGCACCTGCGCCGCACCCACCTGCTACCTGCCGCGGACGACACCACCGGCCGGTTGTGGCTGGCGCGGACCGCCGGAATCCGCGGTGACGGGCAGGAGGGGGCGGTGGACGCACTGACCTCCAATGTGCGCAAGGTGGGCCAGCAGATCCGCCAGCTGCACAACAAGCTCTTCTACCGCCCGCTGCTGACCTCCGTCGTCGCCATGTCCGTCGACGAACTGCGCCTGACCCCCGAGGCCGCCCAGCGGCAGCTCGCCGCGCTGGGGTACACGCACCCGAGCCGGGCGATGGACCACCTCACCGCCCTGGCTTCCGGCACCTCGCGCAAGGACCGGATCCAGGCGATGATCCTGCCGTCGCTGCTGGAGTGGCTGGCACCCACCGCAGACCCGGACGCCGGACTGCTGGCCTACCGGAAACTCTCCGAGGCGGCCTTCGACAGTGCGTGGTTCCTGCGACTGCTGCGTGACGAGAACATCGTCGGCAAACGCCTGATGCACATCCTCGGGACATCGCCCTATGTCGCCGACCTCTTCATCGCCTCACCGGACGCCGTACGTCTGCTCTCCGACGGGGCGAACGGTCCGAAGCTGCTGGAGAAGGACCCCTCCGTGATCAGCCATTCGCTGGTCGCCGCAGCCGCCCGTCACCGGGACCCGGACAAGGCCATCGCCGCCGCCCGCTCATTGCGCCGCACCGAGCTGGCCCGGGTGGCCTCCGGGGATCTGCTCGGGCTGATCGAGACCCCGGAGATCTGCCGCTCCCTGTCCTGGGTGTGGGACGCCGTGCTCGAGGCTGCGCTGGCCGCGGAGATCAGGGCGTGGGAGGACCAGAACCACCGGCAGGCGCCGGCCCGGATCTCGGTCATCGGGATGGGTCGGTTGGGCGGGGCGGAACTGAGCTACGGCTCCGATGCCGATGTGATGTTCGTCTGTGAGCCGATCGCCGAGGTGACCGCCGGGGATGTCGACGGCGATGGTGAACCCGGCACCGAGAATGATGCGGTGGCCTGGGCGACCGCCATCTGCAAGCAGATGCGTACCCGCCTGTCACGACCCTCCCAGGACCCGCCGCTGGAGGTGGACCTGAACCTGCGTCCCGAGGGACGCAGCGGCCCGACCGTGCGCACCCTGGAGTCCTACCGCAACTACTACAGCCGGTGGGGTGAGACCTGGGAGTTCCAGGCACTGCTGCGGGCCACCTGGATCGCCGGGGACAAGGACCTGGGCATCCGGTTCCTGCGGATGATCGACGAGTTCCGCTACCCCGAGGGTGGCGCGGACCGCACCACCGTCCAACAGGTACGCCGGATGAAGGCCCGGGTCGACGCCGAACGGCTGCCCCAGGGGGCCGACCGCTACACGCACACCAAACTCGGCCGCGGCGGTCTCACCGATATCGAGTGGACCGTCCAGTTGCTCACCATGCAGCACAGCCACCGCATCGACAACCTGCACAACACCTCCACACTGGAGGTCCTCGAGGAGATCCGGGTCGCCGGACTGCTCTCCGAGGCCGATGTCGTGACCCTGCGCGAGGCATGGCTGACGGCGACCCGGGCCCGCAACGCGATCATCCTGGTCAACGCCAAGCGACGGGACCAGCTGCCGGCACCCGGGCCACTGCTGTCACAGATAGCGGCGGCAGCGAACTGGACGCCGGAGGACAGCCAGGGATTCCTCGACGACTACCTGAAGATCACGCGCCAGGCCCGCCGCGTCATCGACCGGGTGTTCTGGGGCGAGGAAGTCACTGATGCGGAGTTCGACGACTGACCGGCTGAGGCTGACTGTCCGAAGTCCAGCACCCCCGATTCGACCAACCCGTTGTGCAGGCTAACCTGACCACACCGGTAAGGTCGAGGTAATGAACGAAACCCTCCGCCGGAGACGCGTCACCCGCGTCACCACGCTGAGCGTGCTACTACTCGCATTGCTTCTGGTCGTGGGGCTGAATCTGGTGCTCGGCCAGTTCGCCCTGACCCCGTCGCAGGTGTGGGACGCACTGCTGAACCGCACCGACACCCCCGAGGCAGAGCGGGCCGCCAATGTGCTGTGGCAGATCCGCATGCCCCGCATCGTGCTCTGTCTGCTGGTCGGTGCAGCTCTCGCCGTCGCCGGCACCCTGCTGCAGGGCCTGTTCGGCAACCCCCTGGCCGAACCGAGCGTCATCGGCGTGACCTCCGGTGCCGGCGTGGGTGCGGCCTGTGCGATCGTCCTGAACCTCACGGTGTTCGGGGCTGCGACCGTGCCGTTGCTGGCCTTCGCCACCGGTGTGCTCACCACGCTGGTGATCTACCGGCTGTCCTCGATCAACGGCCAGGTGAAGGTGCTGACCCTGATCCTCACCGGAATCGCGGTCAACGCGGTAGCCGGCGCGGCGATCTCCTTCCTCATTTTCCTGGCTCCCACCTCGTCCCGCGAGCAGGTCATCTTCTGGCAGATGGGATCACTCAACGGTTCCCAGTGGGACCATGTCGGCATCGTCGTCATACCGGTCGTGGTGTGTCTGGTGGCGGCGATGCTCATCGCCGGACAGCTGGACGTCCTGAGCCTGGGTGAGCGCGCGGCCGGTCACGCCGGAATCAACGTCCCGATGATGCGGGTGGTGATCGTGGGCCTGTCCACCGCTCTGGCGGCGTTGGCGGTGAGCTTCGCAGGAATCATCGGCTTCGTCGGCCTGATCGTCCCGCATATCCTGCGCCAGGTCATCGGGGCGTCCAACCGCTGGCTGGTGCCGCTGTCCGCGGTGGGTGGTGCCGTCCTGCTGCTGTTGTCCGACCTGGCCTCGCGCACGATGATCGCCTACGCCGACCTGCCGATCGGTATCTTCACCGCCCTGGTCGGCGGTCCGACGTTCTTCGTCTTGCTGCGGCGCATGCTGAAGAAGGGGGATGTGCTCGGATGAGCGAGATGACCGACAAGAACGACACCGTGCTGAGCGCTGAGAACCTCGTGGTCTCCGTCGGCAGGGGAGCGGGGAACCGCGGTGGTACCGAGATTCTGCACGGAGTGGACCTCACGCTGCACCGCGGCGAGGTCCTGGGGTTGATCGGCCCCAATGGTGCCGGCAAATCCACGCTGCTGGGGGCGCTCTCCGGCGACCTGACACCGGTGTCCGGGGACGTCCGGCTGGTCGGACACCCCTACAGCGACTACTCCGCCAGGGCCGCGGCGCGGGAACGTGCGGTGATGCTCCAGGACTCCCACGTGTCCTTCTCCCACCTGGTCCGCGACGTGGTGGGGATGGGACGCTCGGCCTGGCCGTCCGACCCGGCCCGCGACGAGCGCATCGTCGACGACTGCCTGGAGCAGGTCGGGATGATGCCGAAGCAGGACCGTGACGTCACCACCCTGTCGGGCGGTGAGCGCGCGCGGGTGGCCTTCGCCCGGGTGATGGCACAGCAGGCCGGCTGCGTGATGCTGGATGAGCCGACGGCGGCGATGGACATCGGCCACCAGGAACGCACCATGTCGACGGTGCGCGGGATCGCGGCCGCCGGCACCGGTGTGCTGGTCGTGCTGCACGACCTGAACCTGGCCGCCCAGTACTGTGACCGACTGGCGTTGCTCAGCGACGGAAGGGTCGAGGCACTGGGGTCACCGGCGGATGTCTGCACGTCAGAGCGGCTGAGTGCGGTGTACGGGTGGCCGGTGAGTGTCAGTGCCGTGGAGGGTCAACTGTGGATTCGGCCCACCCCGCAGGAATAAACCATGTGGATGATTCCTAAGTAGGTCAGCCGATGCTAACATTGCGGTGCATGGTGCCCACGAGCACCTGATTATCGGCATTCTGGTGTGATCGACAGAAGAACTGAGGACCTGAGGAAACGATGACTGCGACCATGACCACCCTCTCGGAGCTGCTCCGCGAGGACACCCGTCAGGCTCATGAGGAGGCGGAACACTCCATCTACATGGAGCGCCTGCTCGACGGGAGCCTGGACGCCGCCGCATTCACCGCTCTGCAGGAGCAGGCCTACCTGTTCTACTCGGCTCTGGAGGACGCGGTCGAGGCCTGTGCGGACGACCCCCGCTTCGCCTTGATCGCCGATCGCCAGCTGGACCGCCGCGCGGCCCTGCAGGCCGACCTCGGGGCCCTGGGTGGCACCGTGGACGCCGCCCCTCTCGAGGAGACGGCCGCATATGTCGCCGAGCTGCAGCGCATCGCCCGGGAGCAGGACGTCCCGGCACTCGTCGCCCACCACTACACCCGCTACCTGGGTGACCTGGCCGGCGGCCAGGTCATCGGCCGGATGATGGGTCGTCACTACGACGTTCCCGAGACGGCCACCTCCTTCTACCGCTTCCCCCACATCGAGAAGCCGAAGCGCTACCGGGACGCCTACCGCGAGTCCTTGGACGCCATGGAGCTTGACGCAGGGGAGCGGGAGCAGGTCATCAACGCCGCCCGCGCCGCGTTCGCGTACAACTCCGGGGTGTTCGAGGGGCTGCGGCGCACTCTCGACATCACCCCGCAGGACTGATCGGAACCAACGGAGACAACTAGATGCACGGATACCAGGACGCACCACGGCAGGACCCGAGGATCGTCGACGAGGCAGAAGAAGTGCTGGACGTCGCCGCGGCCTCGGCGGTCGACTGCCTGCGGCGCTCCACGGTATTCCACCGGATGGCCGACGGAACCCTGCCCTTTGCCGGCCGTGCCGCGTACCTGGAACAGCATTGGGAGGGGCTACGCCTGCTGCGCGACGCCCTGGATGGGCGGTCAGCGGTGTTGCAGACCGCCCTGGTGTCTGCCACCAAGCGTTTCGCCAGGACCCTGGACCGCGCCCACGCCACCGCCCGGTGGCGTGACCGGCACGTCACGATGCCTTCGATGCTGCAGTTCCGACGGCACACCACCGAACTCCTCGACGAGGGTGACCACCTCGCCCTCGCGGCGCAGGCCTACCTCCGGCTGCTGGTCGGCGGCGAGTGCCCGACCAACGGCGGCCCCGGCATCATCGACCGGCAGAGCCTGGCCGCCGCGGTCACCGCCCTGGTCGACGACGAAGAGCAGCTCGAGCGGCTTTCCGAGGAACTCAGCGCAGCCGTCCTGCTGCTGATGCAGCATGGTTCGGACGTCTGCCGTGGCTATCCGCAGCGCGACTCCGAGGACAGCTGCACCGTCACCGTGTCCACCATCCGGCGCGCACTACAGTGACTGCGACTCATACGTCGACTGCAGCGACCGTGCATGTCAGTGCGGTGGCCATCCTGCGTGACGCCCCGGGAGCAGTCGGTGGTCTCGAAGTCCTGACCGTCCGGAAACAGGGCACCGCGTTGTTCCAGTACCCGGGAGGAAAACCTGAGGCAGGCGAGTCCGCCCGTGACACGGCAGTGCGCGAGATCGAGGAGGAGACCGGCCTGACCATCGACGCGGACGCGTTGACCGGGGTCGGCTCCTTCAGCGCAGTCGCGGCCAATGAACCGGACACCACCGTGGTCGCCGACCTCTTCGCCGTGGCTGCCCCCGACGATGCCGTCCTCCCTGCCGCCGAGATCGCCGAGGCGGTCTGGCTTCCTCTCGGTACCACCACGCATACGCCCGACGACCCGTCCCACTCGATGGCCCCGTTGATGTTCGAGACCTTCCCACGTATTGCGGCGCACTGCCGGGCGTAGCCTGCCGGACTAGCCTTGAACGATATGTCCACGTTTCGCAAACACAACCCCGGGCGTACCGGTGACTGGGAGGCGGCCTGTCTGTCCTGGCTGGACGATGCCGCAGACGGCGGGGGAGCGCCGGTGGCCGAGGTCGTCAACCGTGAGGGTGACGACCTGCTGTTGCGCCGCGTCCCCTCCACCTCCGCCACCAAGGATGCCGCCGAGCAGTTCGGACGTCGTCTGGCAGCGACCCATGCCGCCGGAGCACCCCATTTCGGCTCCGGGCCCGCCACCTGGGAGGGCAGTGGCTACCAGGGGCCGAATGATCATCTCCTGGAACTGCCGTTGGCCGAGTACACCAGTTGGGGGCGCTTCTACGCCGAGGTCATCATCGCCCCACTGGACCGTCACGCCGGAGGCGTTCCCGGTACAGACGCCCTGCTCGACCGGCTGAGCTCCGGGGACTTCGACGATGGGCGCCCACCGGCCCGACTGCACGGGGACCTGTGGTCCGGCAATGTGATGTGGTCACCGGACGGGGTGACCCTGATCGACCCGAGCGCCCACGGCGGGCACGCGCTCACCGACCTCGGTTTCCTCACCATGTTCGGAGCTCCGCATCTGGAGACCATCCTCGACGCCTACGCCGAGTCTGCCGAACTGTCCGAAGGCTGGCGTGAACTGATGCCACTGCATCGCCTGCACATCCTCTACCTGCATGCCGCCGTCTTCGGCGGCGGCTACATTGAGGAGACCCGGCGCACCGTGGAGCAGGTTCTCGCTCTCTAGAGGGGCCGAGGAGCCAGTCCAGTACCCACTTATGCGACCCTAAGACAGTCTGTGCCACACAGTGAGGCATGACAGACAACGTGACCGGAGGGGTCCGCAGAGACACAGTGGACACCCCGGTGTCACTCGACTCGATGAACGCCGTGGCGAAGGGTTATGTTCCGGCCACCTTCCTCGCCAACCTGCCCTGGACGATCATCCCGTTGATCGCCAGCGTCGTCATCGCCGTGCTCGTCGACGGCATCTGGTCGACAATCCTGTGGATCGCCGGCGGTGTCCTGGTCGTCCTGCTGCTGTGGCTGCTGTGGCTGATCCCGGTCCAGGCAGACCGCCGACGTTGGCTGGAGACCGAGGACGAACTGCTGGTCACCCGTGGGCGACTGTGGCGTCGGTTCACCGTGGTGCCCTATGGCCGGATCCAGTACGTCGATGTCACCGCGGGCCCGGTCGAGCGCCTCTTCGGGCTCAAGCGGGTCAAGCTGCACACCGCCTCGTCCACCAGTGACTCCGAGGTGGTCGGCCTGGCTGACGCCGACGCTGATGCACTGCGCGACCGTCTCGCCGTCGCTGCCCGCGAGCGGATGAGCGGGCTGTGAGCGAGCGACCCGGGGGTGAACAGGTGTCCACCGACACCGGGGTGACCGACCCGGCGGTCACTGAACCGCAGTGGCGGCGCGTCCACGCCCTGAGCCCCCTGCTGCGGATGTGGGCGGTGGTGATCGGTGTCGTCGCCGTGGTGATGTTCCAGCAGTCCGACCTGATCCTCTCGGCATGGGAGGCACTCGGCAGGTCCTCGCTGCCCTCCGTGCTGGTTGTCGGCGGGATCGTCGCGATTTTCCCCGTGGCCTTCGCACTCGGTTGGCTGGTGTCGCTGCCGTGGTGGCGGGCGGCCGGGTACCGGGTCACCGGGGAGGAGATCGCGGTGCGCCGCGGGGTGATCTCCCGGCAGCTCAGGACGGCCCGTTTCGACCGGGTGCATGCCATCGACCTCGTGGAACCGTTGGCCGCGCGGCTGTTCCGGCTGGCCGGGGTCTCGGTGGAGACCGCCGGTGGTTCCGATTCCGCGGTGACGGTGGAGTACCTGCCACGGGCGGACGCCGAGGAGCTGCGGGCCTCCCTGCTGCACCTGGTCAACGGCACACCCGACGACGCAGACGACCGACGCGAGGGTACAGGCGGTACAGGCGGTACAGCGGGCACAGTCGACACAGCGGATCCGGCCGCGGTGATCGTTGCCCCGATCCCGATCTCCCGGTCCATTGCCGCGGCCGCCCTGTCCGGGGCCACGGTCGGTGTGCTCATCGCGGTGGTCGTCGCGGTGGCCACACCTGCTGGCCTGGCACTGCTGGTGCCGGTGGCCATCGGTGTGGTGCCGTGGCTGTGGGGAATCCTCAACACCAGCTGGCGGTTCACCGCCCGGCTCAGCGGGGATGTCCTCGGGGTGACTTTCGGACTGACCGAACGCCGACGCCAGTCGGTGCCGCTGGGCCGGATCCACGCCGTGGAGGTCTCACAACCGATCATCTGGCGACTACTGGGCTGGTGGAAGGTCAAGGTCGACATTGCCGGCTACGGTGCCGAGGACGGTAAGAGCGGGTCCACCACCACGCTCCTACCGGTCGGTGACCTCAACCAGACTCTGCGTGTCCTGACCTTGCTCGCCCCGCTGTCGGCCTCCCAGGTCACCGACCTGGCTCACCCGGAGGGGATGAGGGAGAACCCGGGCAGCGAGACAGGCGGGGTCAGCGGGGCGGGTGAGACCAGCGAGATCGTGGTCTACCGCAGCCCCGACTCGGCACGCTGGGTTTCCCCGGTGGACCGCACCCGCCAGGGGATGACGCTGGTGGCCGAGCACACGGAGCCGACCCAGCCGACCCAGCCCCAGTGGCAGGCGGTGATCTCCCATCACGGACGGCTACGTCGTGTGGTCTCGGTGATCGCCCCGGCGCACATCCAGGAGTTGAGTCTGCGTCGTGGTCCGCTCCAGCAGCTGCTCGGACTGTCGGGAGTTCAGCTGGACCTGGTACCGGGACCGGTGACGATGACCGGACGCGACCTCGTCGCCGCCGACGCCGTCGACCTGGTCACCCGGCTGCGGTCGCGGGTGCTGCCCGGCCGGACGAACTGAGCGTCCACCCGGCGCAGACCACCGCCAGCACTACCACGGTGATGGAACGCAGCGTGAGCACCACCGTGGCCCCGAGATCAGGGGCGGAGGAGAGCAGCCCGTCGTAGAGCAGCGGGTAGACCATCGCCGTCAACGCGGCGAGGAGCAGCACCAGCCCGGACACCGCCAGGATCCACCGTCGCGTCTTCCCGGTGAGGACCAGCAGGCCGACTGCGGCGACCGGGGCGAGCCAGACGATGTACTGGGGCGAGAGGACCTTGTTCGTCGCGATCACCAGGACGGTCAGCAGCAGGACCGAGGCCAGCACGAGGGTGGGCGTCCAGTCGTCACGCACCAACCGGACCACCGCCCAGACCGCGGCGGCGAGAAGCATCACAACCTGTGCGACGGTGGCGACGGCGATGGCGGCGTCGGCCCCGGGTCCGGTGATCTCGTAGGACTTCGACGCGGCATAGCCGATCTCCCACGTTCCTGCCGTCGACGGATCGCGGTAGGACGCGATCGCCGCGGCGAGCATCAGGGGAGTGGCGGCCACTGACTCGATCTGCAGGCCACGGTCGCCCTGATAGGTCAACGGGGACACCAGCCGGTCCACCGACCCGGCCGCCACGACCAACAGACACAGCGCGGCCAGGGAGACTGCGAATACCGCGACCCGCACCCAGGTCGACCGGCGACGCCCGCCGCCGATCAGTACCGCACCCAGCACCCCAGGCCACAGTTTCATCATCGTCGCCGTCGCCAGCAGGGCCGGGGCCAGATGTCGGGCCCGGGAGTTGGAGAACAGCAGCCAGACGGCCCCGGCGATCACCAGACCGAGGAAGAGGTCGAGTCGGGTCACCACGATCGGGCCGGAAACGGCGATGAACAGAATCCAGAACCACACCGCGGTGGCGGTGCCCCGGACCTTCCCCCGCCACCACAACAGGGCCGCGAAGACCGCGGAAGTGAGGATATTGAGCAGGATGAACCCGGCAATGAACCGGGACTCCGCAACATCGGTCAACTCTGGCCCGGTGAGGAGGTGCACCAGTTTCACCGGCCAGGTGCCCACCTCCGGGTACTCGTCCATCGCACCGTCCATCTGCCCGGTCATGCCCCACCGGTAGTAGCGGACGTCCCCCAGGGCTTCCCCGTCGTGGCTGACCCAGTACACCGGGATCACGTGGGCGACGACCCAACCGAGTGCCACCACGAGTGGGTGCGACATCCAGCGGGCGACACCGCGCCGGGGCGACGGCGGCGCAGTAGGCGTGGTGGGTGGTGGGGACGCGGCGGGGTTCACAGTCGGCGATTCTAGCCGTGGGGCACCGCTGAGCGCGGAGACGTCAATAGTGCCGCGGACAGCACGTGGGCAGCACACCAGCCGGCCGCTTGTTTTAAGGAACATATAAGGTGGGGGCAATGGACATCGTTATCCTGGTCTTCGTGACGATCCTCATCGGGTCGTGCATGCAGCGGGTCTCCGGGATGGGGGTCGGACTCCTCGGTGCCCCGGTGCTGAGTATCGTCATGGGCCCGGTGGACGGGGTGATGGTCATCAACGCACTGGCGGCGGTCAATGCCGCGCTGTCCACCCTGTCTGTGCGGAAGGACGTCGACTGGCGGATGTTCGCTCTCATCGGTCCGGTGATGGTCGTCGGGGCAGTGCCCGCAGCCTGGCTGATCCACTCCATGTCCCTCCCGGGACTGCAGCTCGTGGTCGGTGTGCTACTGGTCATCGCCCTGTTGATCACCACGGTGGGGCTGAAGTTCGTGCCCCTGGCGACGGGGCCGGCACCCGCGGTGGTCACCGGTGCCGTCAGTGGTTTCACCAACACCCTCTCCGGGGTCGCCGGCCCGGTGATCACGGTGTACGCCCAGGCTGCCCGTTGGGACCAGCGCAGCTTCGTCGCGACACTGCAGCCCTTGTTCGTCGTCTCCGGTGTGGTCAGCTTCCTGATTAAGTTCCTCACCGACGCCGGTGACATCTCCGGACAGCCCTGGGGGATCTGGCCGGGAGGTCTGCTCGCCATGGTCATCGGTATCACCATCGGCGCCCGCCTGTCGGGACGGGTCGACCGGGACAAGGCCAGGAAGCTGTCCCTGGCCGTCGCCGGGGCTGGCGCTGCGGCGGTGCTGGTCCGCGGAGTGGCCGGCCTCGTCTGACTCTGCTGTCAGGGAAGGAGCTGCTGGTCATGGTGGTATTCTCGGCGATCAACTGCAACAATCACCTACAACAAACACCGGAAACAAATAGCGGGAGCGGGCAACGCCATGGGCGCCTGGGAGATGGGACCATTCGACAACGACGACGCCGAGTCCGAATGGGTTGCCCTGTGGTCGGAGGGTGGCGTCCTGGACCAGGCGCTCGCCCCCGCTCGACACGATCGCCGCAGTATTGTGCGACAGGTGAACAAGTGAAGAGGTCAGGCGGTAAATCGGTGACCCGCCCCTCGGTCTGACCACAGGATCTACAGGGGCTAAGGTGGGGAGTCATGCCCGCTTCACCAGACCCCTCCGCGACACCTCACCAGTCGGTGGGGCGCGCGTCCGACGCGTTGAGCGGTCGCGCCCTCGCCGTCTGGGGCGCGGCCGTGGTCGCCTACATCCTGGCGATCACTGGCCGGACCTCCCTCGGGGTCGCCGGGGTCGAGGCGATGGACCACTTCAGCATCGACGCCTCCCGCCTGGCGGTGTTCACCTCGGTGCAGGTAGGGGTCTACGCCTGCGCGCAGATCCCGATGGGGATGCTCATCGACCGCTTCGGCCCACGCCGGATGCTGGTGACCGGCGCCCTGCTGATGGGGATCGGACAGGTTCTGCTCGGGGCGACATCGTCCTACCCGGTGGCGATCATCGCGCGGGTAATCGTCGGAACGGCGGACGCCACCGCCTTCCTGTCGGTGATGCGGATCCTGCCCGCCTGGATCCCGATGCGCAAGACCCCGGTGTTCACCCAGCTCACCGGCGGGTTGGGCTATGTCGGACAGTTCATGTCGGCGGTGCCCTTCACCCTGCTGCTGCACTCACAGGGCTGGACGGTCGCCTTCGCCGGCCTGGGTGGTTTCGGCGTGCTCGTCGCCATCCTGGTCTGGCTGGCAGTCGCCGACACCCCGGACCCCACCCCGGCAGGACAGACCGGCCAGACCGGCACGACCGGTGCAGTAGCAGCCAGGCCGAGTATCGGGACGACCCTGTCGGTGGTGGTGCGGCACCCGGCCTGCTGGATCGGGTTCTTCGTCCACTTCACGCTGATGAGTCAGATCGTGTTCACTCTGCTCTGGGGAAAGCCGTTGATGACCCTGGGCATGGGCCTGTCCGAGGCGCAGGCTTCTACCGTGCTGGTGCTCAATATGGCCGTGAGCGTGGTGGTGGGGCCGTTCGCCGGGATCATCTCCGCCAGGGCCGGACGCAACCGCTCGCTGGTCACCCTGGTGGCGACCGTCCTGGTCGCGGCCAGTTGGGTGGTTTTCTTCCTGCCGGACGCCCCACGTGGCTTCGCCGCGATCCTCGCGCTGAACATCATCCTGCCCGGACTCGCTCCGGTGGCGAACTACGGCTTCGACACCGTCCGCGAAGAAGTGGACCGCCGGTTCACCGCCACGGCCACCGGCCTGTCGAACATGGGTGGATTCCTGGCGGCGACGGTGGCCTCACAGCTCGTCGGCCTGGTGCTGGACTTCTCGGCCGACGGCGACACCTACACCTGGGGTGACTTCCGGGTCGCCTGGTGCGCCCTCGGGGTGGTCTGGGCGCTCGGCATCGTCGGCCTACTGGTTAGCCGGGTGAAGATGGTGCGCTGGCGAGACGCCAAGGCGGCCGAGGCTGCACAGGCTTCCAGCGCAGCGGAGGACACCGGAACCGCTCAGTAGGTCGGAAGGTCCGGATGCAGGTCATGCACCCAGGCCAATACGCCGCCAGCCAGATGCGCGGCGTTCTCCTCCCGGGTGCCGAAGTAGGACGCCACCGCGTCCAACGCCTGTTCCGAGCGGCTGCCGGCCTTGCAGTGGAAGACCACGTCGCGGCCACGGGTGGCGTCCGGCAGTGCCTCGGCGCCACGGTCCTGCAGCTCGGCCAGTGGGACGGCGAGCGCACCCGGGATGGACACGATCTCGCGCTCCCAGGGCTCACGGACGTCGACCAGTACAGCACCAGTGTTCAGCCGGGACTGCAGCTCCTCCGGTGAGACGGTCGGGTAGGCCCCTGCAGGCGTTGCCACGGCGCATGCGTCACCGACACCGTCGTTCACCGCGGTGACCAGTGGAGCGTCCGGATCCGGGAGGATCGTCAGTTCGCGGAAGGTCATCGCCATCCCGTCGTGAATCAGCAGGCGACCGAAGAGCGAGCTTCCGGTGCCGGTGATCAGCTTGATCGCCTCGGTGACCATCAGCGAGCCGATGGTGCCGGGCAGCGCGCCGACGACCCCACCGGCGGCGCAGCTGGGCACCTCGCCGGGAGCGGGGGCGTCCGGATGCAGGTCACGGTAGCTGATGCCGTCGTGGCCGGGGCCGTTGGCGAAGACCGACAGCCGTCCGTCGAAACGCAGGATCGAGCCCCAGACACACGGGGTGTCGGTCAGGGTGGCCGCATCCGAGACCACGTAGCGGGTGGCGAAATTGTCCGCCCCGTCCATCACCAGGTCATAGGCGCCGACGATGTTCACGGCATTGTCCGCGGTCAGGCGGGTATGGTGCTGCTCCACGGTGACCAGCGGGTTGATTCGGGCCACCGCGTCAGCCGCGGACTCCACCTTGGCCCGACCGATGTCGGACACACCGTGGACCACCTGACGCTGGAGGTTCGACACATCGACCACGTCATCGTCGACGATCCCGATGGTGCCCACCCCGGCCGCGGCCAGGTAGTGCAGGGCCGGGGAACCCAGCCCGCCGGCACCGGTGACCAGCACGCGGGCGTTCTTCAGCCGACGCTGACCCTCATGTCCGATGTGCTCCAGGGTGAGGTGGCGGGCGTAGCGCACCAGCTCGTCCCGGGTGAGTTCCGCAGCGGGCTCGACGAGCGGGGCGAATGGGAGGGACTTCGGCGATTTCGGCGACTCTACGGTCACAGCGACTCGGCCTCCCGGCTGGAACCGGCGGCGATACGTCCCTCCATCGGGGAGGACGCCAGTGCCCCGTCGGCCAGGCCGCGCTTGGGGATGCGTCCGGCATGCCGGGCGAGATGTCCCGCCGTGACGGCATGGCGCATGGCGGTGGCCATCGCCGCCGGGTCCTGCGCGCGGGTCACCGCGCTGGCGAGCAGCACACCGTCGCAGCCCAGCTCCATGGCCTGCGCGGCATCGGAGGCGGTGCCGACCCCGGCGTCGAGGATCACCGGGACCGAGGCGCGGGCGCAGATCAGCTCGATGTTGTGCGGGTTCAGGATGCCCAGCCCGGTTCCGATCGGCGAGCCCAGCGGCATCACCGCGACGGCACCGGCGGACTCCAGGGCCAGGGCGACGGCCGGATCGTCGGAGGTGTAGGCGTAGACCTCGAAACCGTCGTTGGTGAGCTGTTCGGTGGCGTCGACGAGTTCCACGACATCCGGCAGCAGTGTGCGGTCGTCGGCGAGGATCTCCAGCTTCACCCGGTTGGTGCCCAGCGCCTCACGGCCCAGCTGGGCGGTGAGCAGGGCGTCGCGGCTGGTGTAGCAGCCGGCGGTGTTCGGCAGGACGTCGATGCCCAGCTTGTTGAGCAGTCCGAACAGGGAGGTGCCGGTGGAGGGGTCGTAGCGGCGCAGCGCCACGGTGGTCAGCTGGGTCCCGGAGGCGGACAGCGCATCCTCCAACACAGTCATCGAGGTCGCCCCGCCCGTGCCCATGATCAGGCGGGACTGAAGGGTGGTGGAGCCGATGGTGAGTGAATCTGTGGCGGTCACGGTCTTAGCCTCCCTGCATTGCGGTGATGATCTCGATCTCGGCGCCCTCGCCGAGCACGGTCGTGGTCCAGCGGCTGCGCGGGACGACCGCGGAGTCGTGGGCGACGGCGACACCGACCTGGTCGTCGTCGGGGGAGTGCCCGGTGACGTCGGTGACGATGTCGGCGACGGTGGTGGTGTCGGCGACGGTACGGGGGTCGCCGTTGACGGTGACGGTGATGCTCATGAGGTCCTCGCTGAAGATGCTGAAGATGCTGAAGATACTGAAGATGCTGAAGATGCTGCGAAACGGTTTGGGTCGGTGGCGGCCAGGATGGCCTGGTCGGTCGCTGTGGTGGCTGGGGCGTCTGCGGCGTCTGGGGTGCCGGTCACCAGTGATGCGGTGAGGCGTCCGCCCAACGGGGCCAGCAGGACGCCATGGCGGGAGTAGCCGGTGGAGACGACCACCCCGTCCGCCCCGTCGAGGTGTCCGATGTAGGGCAGGTCATCGGGAGTGCCGGGCCGGGCACGCGCCAGTATCTCGGTGAGTTCCAGCTCCGCGGCCCCCGGGACAAGCACCTGGGCATCGCGTAGCAGCTGGTAGGCCCCCTCCAGGGTGACCCCGTTGAAGCCGTCCTCGCGCTCGGTCGCGCCGATGACGATCTCCCCGTCCGTGCGCGGTACCAGGTACACCGGACGGCCGTCGACCAGTCCGCGGATGGTGCGCTCGATCAGAAGTGGGTGGTCGGGTTTCAGCCTGGCCCGCAGGATGTCGCCGTGTACCGGACGCAGTCTCACACTGGCGGCCTCGGGAAGCCCCTCGATGCTGTCCAGTGACAACCCGGGGCACAGGACAGTGGTGTCCGCCTGCAACTCGGTGTCGTCGTCGAGGCGTACCCCGGTGACCCGTCCGGCGCCCTGGTTGGCGACCTGGTTACTGTCCAGACCGGCACGCAGCACCGACATGACCCGCTGCTGGACCAGACTGCCCTGCGGCGAACCGGGTTCAGACGGCGCGGTGATGGCCTCGATGAGGGCGGGGATGAGCACCCGTGGATTGACCTGGTGGTCGTCGCTGACCAGGAATGCCCCGGAGATCGAGGGGGAGAGGGCGGGTTCGAGCCTGCGGGCCTGTCGGGTGGTCAGCTGCTCGACCTGCATACCGCTGGCCCGCTGCAGATCGGCGAGGTCGGCGAAAGCGTCACGGTCACCGCTGTGTGCGCCGACGTCGAGGGTCTCGGTGTCGCGGTATCCCACCGGGTGGCCCACGGCGTCCTCGAGTTCGGTGATGAACCCCGGGTAGGCCGCCGCCGAGGCGACCATGAGCTCCCGCATCGTGTCGTGCTGGTAGACGACCTCACTGACCGCGGCGATCATCCCGGCGGCGGCATGGCTGGCGCCGTTACCCGGGGTCGGGTCCACGACGGTGACGGTCTGACCTGCACGGCGTAGGTTCCAGGCGGTGGTGAGTCCGGCGACTCCCGCACCGACGACGATGGTGTCGGCACCCGTGCCAATGGCTGGCTGCATCTTTTCCTCCGGCGGCATGATCCGCATCAGGTGTGAACGGTCGGCCGGTGCCCCGGCCCTCTCAGCCCCGGTGTCAGGGGCTCCCGCGGTGCTGTTCTCGCTGGGTTCTTTGTAACTACTATTCCACTGCCTATTTCACCACACAGGCACTGGACGCTTCGATGTCGGACGCCGGTGTCGGAAAGGTGGGATCACCCGGTGTCGGAAAGGTGGGATCACCCGGTGTCGGAAAGGTGGGACCATTCGATGGGTTTTCGCCCCAGGAACGACGATCCATCCCACCTTTCGGACATCTCATGTGGTGGCAGGTGTTCAGGGAGCCAGGGAATCAGGGGTGGTGGTCGCCAAGGTGGGCAGTGATTGCTTCTACCGCAGCATCTGCCTGGGCGTTGTCGATACAGGAGACCTCGACAATCTTCTCGTCGTGCAGAATGATCCGGAAGCCAGGCCCGCTCTGGGTGATCAGTCCGGTTCCCTGGATGCTCTTGCGCCAGCCCCAGCCTCCCCAGTCCCAGATGTTGACGGTGACAGGGGCGACGGCCTCGATGTCGGAGTGGGGGACCGTCTGTCGTGGGACGCCTACCCAGGTGCTCACGTGGAAGCCTTCGTTGTCGACCCGCATCCGCCACACCGGGGCAGTGGCGGCGAAGGCGATGACGGCAAGGACCGGAACGGTGAACCACCAGGGGGAGTCGGAGATGATGAGGAGTACGGCAGCGGCCAGCAGTGAGCCCACAATGAGCACCATGACCGGCCACGTCAGCCTGTTCCAGGCGGACCATGTTTGCGAGGTTGTCGGAGGGGTCGAAGCAGATCCCTGGTGAGATGCCGTCATGATTCCGCCGTTGTCTCGGTTGTCGGTTGTCGGTTGTCGGTTGTCGGTTGTCGGTTGTCGGTCGTCGGGGGAGAATCCCCGATGCTACCGGCTCGCAGCCTTCTGGATCGCGCGCATGCTGGAGGTATGAACACCGACACAGCCATCATCACCGGAGGAGCCGGCGGCATGGGACTGGCTACCGCCAGGAAACTCGTCGCTGACCACACGATCGTGCTCACCGACGTCAACGGTGACAAGCTCTCTGCAGCAGCCGAGACTCTCGCCGCAGACGGAATCGAAGCACGCACCGTCGTCGCCGACATCACCGACCGGGACAATGTCCGTGAGCTGTTCACCGAGGCAGAACGCTTCGGTCACGTCCGTGCCGTGGTGCATTCGGCCGGGGTGAGTCCGCAGATGGGGGACGCCGAGTTCATCATCCGTGTCAACGCCGTCGGCACCGTCAATCTCGCTCGGGAGTACCTTCGCATCGCACCGGAGGCGTCGCGACCCGGCATGGCCTATTCCAGTTCCAAGGGGTTCGTGATCCGGTACTCGGCGAAGATCGCCGCGGAGTTCGGCGCGAAGGGCGCCCGTGTCCTGTCGGTGTCCCCGGGGTCCTTCGACACCGACATGGGTCAGCTTGAGGAGGACCACGGCTTCGGGAAGATGGTCGAATACGCGGCACTGAAGCGCTTCGGGACGTCGGACGAGATCGCCGCCGTGCTGGCCTTCGCTGTGGGGCGCGACGCAGGGCACCTCACCGGCACCGACATCCTCGTCGACGGCGCCAACAAGGCCGGCCTGGGAGTCAAAGTCATGATCGACATGGCCCGGAGCCAGTAGGAAGGCTTTTTCCGCACGTGCGCACTTCATCGCGCGCATTCCCGCCCTAGCTGGAGATGTGCACCCCGTAGTGTTCCAGTACCGCGAGACCGCGCCGGGCATCGTCACAGTTCAGTTCGATCGTGTGCCGATTGGTCCGGGTGATGCGGATACCTGGCCCTGACTTCGTGATGAGGCCGGTACCGCTGCCGTTGAGGCGCCAACCCCAGCCGCCCCACTCGCCGGGCCGGATCGTCACGGGCTCGGCATGGCTGATCTCGTCGAAGGGGACAAGTGCCTTCGGGATCCCGAGTAACGACCGGTAGCTGAACCCCCGGCAGTCGACCCGGATTCTCCACATGCAGGACCCCAGGCACGCGACGACGGTGATCGCGACGAGGAGGGCCGCCGACCACACCGGTACCCCGCTGGCGAGACACAGGATCGCGGTTCCGACCGTCAGCCCCACAATGAACACCTGCACCCAAGGCCCAATGGTTTCGGTGCGGAACCACACCACCGACGCATTCTCCGGTGCATTGATCCTCCCGGTGGTCTGGTCGATCTCGACCGGTTCGTCCGTTAGATCATCGTCAATCACCGATCGACCGGCCACCACAGCGAGTACGACAGCGATGAGGACGGGGAGAACTGCCGCCCACCAGATGGTCGAGGTGCTGATCCGGGCGGCAGCGGCATCAGTCAGCCCCTGTTGGTCCACGAAGATCCGCACCTGAAGGGTCATCACCAGTGCCACCGTCCAGCCGAGTATCGCCGCATTGGTTCGCGCGGCGCGGGGTGTGCTGAATCCGCTGCGGGTGAGGGCGGCGAAGACGAGCAGTGTCCCCAGCGAGAGGCCGGTGAGTAGGAGGATGGCCGAGGCGGGGGAGGAGAATCCGTTTGCCGTTCCGTCGCCGGACCAATGGATGGCCATCGGGTCCGGGACATTGGCGGCCAGGATCGAGGCCCACACACACGAGCCGAGAATCAGGCCGGCGAGCGGAATGCTGACGCGTCTGGTCATGACAGGCCCTTCTCGTTGAGCATGGCGGTGATCCGGGACAGGGGGACTCCTTGCTGATCTGCCAAGGAGGCCAGTTTCGCCACGGCATCAGTCACCAGGTCTGTGCTGGTGCCGGAGTCCAGGACGATTGCGCCACGACCACGGCGCAGATCGATGGCACCGTTGTCGCGTAGTTCGCGGTAGGCCTGCAGGACGGTGTTGCGGTTGAGGTCGAGGGAGTCGGCCAGTTCTCCGGCCGTGGGAAGTTTCTCGCCGGCCGGGATCTGCCCGGAGCCGATCTGGTCGGAGACCTGCCGGACGATCTGCCGGTAGATCGGAGACGCGTCCGAATGGTCGATGACGATGAGCATGAATCGAGCATAGAGAAACTAGTACAACTAGTTCAACTAGTACACATAAGATCGACTATACGGCCTGCGGAATGCCAAGTGGTACGGCTTTCAGCCACCGGCACACTGTGACTCCCGCTCCCGGGTGGTTGACAGGGGGTTGAAACCACCCGGGAGCGGGAGTGAGAGGAGTTCAGGTGAGGTTCGGGGATGGTGGAGGCCGGTGCGAGGGGCAGTGGAGGCCACAGCGGGTCAGTGGCCGCTCCTCGCGGGGAACTACACCTAGATCTCGCTGACCGGACGCTCACCGTCGATGAACTCGACCGTGCGGTTCTCCGGCAGGTTGTCGCGTCCGGCGAACTCGGTGATGACATCGGCGACGAGGTCACGGGCGGTGGTCCACTGCTCCCGCGGTACATCGTTACCGACAGGGGCCCACCCGGTGGCGGTCTCCTCGGTCAGCGCGGCCGGGCCGAGGATGAGGTACTCCAGCCCCTCAGTGGAGTTCAACCGCTCATCCACGGTCTTCTTCGCGTCGGCGTAGGCGAAGAAGGAGTCCTCCTCCGGGACGCTGTGCTGGGTAGCCCCGGCGTAGGATACGTTGATGTAGCGCGGGGTGGTGCCGGACGCGGCGAGGCGCTCCAGGGAATCCACCGCGGCCAGGGCTGCGTCCCGGTCGACGGCGTAGGTCACGTCCTGGCCACCGCGTCCACCATTGCCGGCGGACCAGACGACCACGTCGAAGCGGCCGAGCAGTTCGTCCCACCCTGCGGCGTCGAGGGTGGTGACATCCTGGACCAGCGCGCTGGCCCCCAGCGACTCGATCGCGGGAACCTGGTCAGGGTTACGGATCAGCGAAGTGACCTGGAAACCCTTGTCCACCAGCTTCGGTGCCGCCAGCAGGCCGACCTTGCCGTGGCCGCCGATGATAAGAACGTTCGTCATCCTTGTCCTCCTGTATGAGGTTGCGAGAGATCTACGGGTGTACGTGGGGCACAACGGCTCGGGGGCGGACACTATTCCGGACGCCTTCTCCGGGCACCTCCTCTGGGCACCTCCTCTGGGCACCCCTGTGCGGTGACTAGCATGGCTCCCTATGGACCACCGTTTCCCCGGGGTAGCCTCCAGCGCTTCCGCTGCCACCGACTCAGTCGACCGTCAGGCCACACGTGTCTCCCGCGCCGCCAAACTGGAGGACGCACGGCTCTATCTGTGCACCCCCGCACGGGCCCTGCAGGGCGACCTGCGCGACTTCCTGCACGCCGCCTATGACGGTGGGGTGGACATCATCCAGCTGCGGGACAAGGGGCTCGACACCAGCGCGGAGATCGCAGCGTTGGAAGTGCTTGCCGAAGTCGCCCGCGAGCACGGGAAGCTCTTCGCCGTCAACGACCGGGCAGACGTCGCCGCCCTCGTCGGAGCCGATGTCTTCCACGTCGGGCAGGACGACCTGACCATCGCCCAGGCACGCACCCTGCTCGGCCCCGAGGTGCTGCTGGGATTGTCGACCCATTCGCTGGCCCAGGCTCGTGCGGCGATGCAGGACGCCGACCTGGATTACTTCTGCACCGGCCCTCTGTGGGAGACCCCGACAAAGCCGGGGCGTCCCGCAACAGGGCTGGAGCTGGTCAGCGAGACTGCGGCAATGCTGGCTGCGGCGGACGATCCTGCCCAGCGGGACAAGGTCTGGTTCACCATCGGCGGGGTCAATGTCGAGACTCTCCCGCAGGTGCAGGCGGCGGCGCAGGCAGGGGCACACGCCGCGCCGGGGGCGGGGGAAACCACGGTGCGTGCCGTGGTTGTCCGACCGATCACCGGGGCGGTGGACCCTCGCGCCGCAGCAGCAGAACTCACGTCGGTACTGAAGTAGCGCATGGTACGAGGGGTCCGGTGTGGGCGTGAGCGTGAGGGACACCGCTACGGAACCTTCCGCCGAACTTTCGCGTCAGGCTGCACTAACCCGTAGGCTCGTCATGTGATTCATTCGCGTGGTCGGCGACCGGAGTCGTCGGCCGCGCAATACTCTCCAAGGAGTTCTCTTCTATGTCGCGCAGGACACTGCAGACCGGGGCATTCGCCCTCATACTGGCCACCGGGACGGCACTGACGTCGTGCTCCTCCGACAGTGACGACGCCGCGACGACCGGTTCAGCGTCGGAGTCGTCCGCTACCGCCTCGGACAATTCCACCGCGCAGGAATCGTCTGGGGCCCCCAGCTCGTCCGAGAGCGACACTCCGTCCGAGAACCCCGACGCCAGCGAGGCTTCGGAGGCCGACGCATCCGAGCGTGCCGGGACCGACACCAATGAGCCGGTCGACCTCAACGCCGCACTACTGGGGCCCGATGATGCCCCGGCCGGATTCACATTCGCGCAGGATGAGGGTGGCAACACCGAGATGCCGGAGGGGACCGTGGAGATGCTCAATGCGATGGACTTCGAGCCGGCACATTGCAAGGACGTCCTGGACCAGCGACTCCAGGGCGAGGCCACCGACACCGATGCCCGGACCACAAACTACGTCCGGGGTGAGGAAGCATCCATCCTCGTCGCCGTCTCGCCCGGCACCGACACCGAGCCCAATGATTGTGCCAACATCTCGGCCAACGGTAAGGCCCAGGAGATCCCGTTCAGCATCACCACCACGTCGAAGGACGTTCCGGTGACCGTCAACGGTGCCGAACAGGTCAGTGGGACCTCGATCGACACCACCATCGGCATCGGCCCACAGAAGACCACTGCCACGCAGACCAGCGTCAACGGTGTGGTCAACGGTGTCAGCTTCACCGTGATGGGTAGCGGCGACGTCGATCAGGCGACGCTGGTCAGCGTCGCCGAGACGCAGGCCCAGCGGCTGCAAGGCTGAAGCACTACTATCAGGAGAGAAACTGACGTGATTCGCTCCGCGCCCGTCGACGACGGAGCCTGACGAGAGGTACCCGCAATCATGAGCAACACCATGTCCGCGTCACGCTGGCGCGTCCGTCGCCCTGTGGTGGCGATGGCGACCGCCACGGTGACGGCATTCTCCCTGGCGGCGTGCTCTGACGACGACTCGGGCGATGGCTCCGGGAATGACTCCGCCGACGGCACCGCCGTCGCCTCCGCAGGCTCCGATGCTGACGCTGCGGAGTCGCCGGTCGACCTGTCCGCCGTGATCCTGACCGGGGACGACAGCCCCGAGGGCTATGCCTTCGCCGGTGACCCCTTACGGATGCTCGGGGAGGCTCAGGAGGACTTCAACAGCGCCATCGCCGACATGATGGGACAGTTCACCTGGGAGCCCGAGGAATGCGCTGAAGTGATGGGTGGCGCGATGGAGGCCTTGGGTGGCAACCAGGAACTGCTGGACGTATCCCGTGGCGCGGCGTTCATGTCCGAAGAGATAGGTGACATGGAGGACATGCTTGCCGACCCGACGGCGGCGGCAACCCCATCTTCCTACAATGTGGTGCTCTCCCCGGATGCGGATGCCCCGGAACTGCCTGACCAGGATGCGTGCCGGGAGGTGACCGCAACCCTGGACATGGAAGGGGAGACGTTGGAGATGAGGTTGACCACCGAGGACTGGGACCTGGAGGGGATCGAGGTCGATGGGGTGGATGACCTTTTCACCACCCATTCCACCGGGACGCAGTCCATGATGGGCCAGGAGAGTCCGGTGGAGGAGTACAACGCCACCGGTGTCGTCAATGGTGTGCGTGTGAACGTCACCAGCCAAGGGGACGTCGATCCGGCCGTCCTGGCCGAGCTGTTCGCCCTGCAGGTCGAGCGGGTGAGCGCAGCAGCGTAGCACCACACAGACACCACACAGAAAGGAAGTCCTCCGGAGTAACCGGAGGTCTTCCTTCGTGTCCAGTCGTGGGCGGCGCAGTCGGTACTGCGGTGCGCCGAGCCCCGGGACCAGCCCCGGCCGATATCGCTGACCGGTGTCCTGGCCGATGTCGACGGTGGCAGCGTCGGTCATGTGAGGTCATCCCGGCATTTTCGATCGGTGGCGAAAGCGCGTCTCACATGGGGGTGATTGAACCGAACTTCAGCCGGAAGTGTTCCGGGTGTTGACGCGGCTAGGTAGGCTCACCAGGTATCCCCCGTGGCAGTGACGAAGAACACCTGCCGCATGACAACGTGAGGAGTAACACGGATGAATCTGGAGCTCACAGCGGAGGAGATCGCGTTCCGCGACAACCTGCGCGCCATCTTCCGGGAAGTCCCGGAAGAGATCCGCAACCGTTACCGCGCTGGCCAGGTCACCCGCCAGGACATCATCGACTCCCAGCAGGTGCTCAACAAGCACGGCGTGGCCGTTCCCCACTGGCCGGTCGAGTACGGCGGACAGGACTGGACCCCGACCCAGTCCCACATCTACACCAATGAGCTCCAGCGGGCCGGCATCCCCGAGCCCCTGCCGTTCAACACCGGCATGGTCGGGCCCGTCATCGCCAACTTCGGCAGCGACGAGCTCAAGGACCGCTTCCTCGCCAAGACCGCCAACCTCGACATCTGGTGGTCCCAGGGCTTCTCCGAGCCCGGCGCCGGCTCCGACCTCGCGGGCCTGAAGACCACCGCGGTCCGCGACGGTGACCACTACGTCGTCAACGGCCAGAAGACCTGGACCACCCTCGGCCAGCACGGTGCGTGGATGTTCCTCCTGGCCCGCACCGACCCGACCGCCGACAAGCCGCAGAAGGGCATCTCCTTCCTTCTCGTCGACATGGAGACCCCGGGCATCGAGCGTCGGCCGATCCGGCTGATCGACGGCTCCGTCGAGGTCAACGAGTTCTTCTTCACCGACGTCCACATCCCGGTCGAGAACCTCGTCGGTGAGGAGAACAAGGGCTGGACCTACGCCAAGTTCCTCCTCGGCAACGAGCGCAACGGCATGGCCCAGGTGGGTTCCAGCCAGCGTATGTACACCGCCCTGGTCTCCGCCGCCGCCGACCGTGAGGTCGCCGGTCACAAGGTCATCG
>DHCFJ07801__coassemble_1615_pt1 | contig 41880 bp, 37 predicted proteins | sample DHCFJ07801__metabat2_low_PE_008 | metagenome-assembled genome bin DHCFJ07801
CGGAATCTCTTCCCCCCGCTCGCTGCGGCACTCGACATAATCTACACACCCCACATAGAGACCACAAACTCGCAGGTCACGATACTGACGGCGGGATTAGGGCTCTCTGCCCGTCGCACGCACCGCGTACGTCGCGTACACCGTGCCCACCGTGCCCACCGTGTCCAGCCAGCCGTCGACCTACGTCCGCGCCGGCTCCTGTAGTCCGAAGTACGACGTCACCGCCGCATGGTCCTGCACACTGGCTCGACGAGCAGCTCCCTTCAGCGCCGCGGCAGCCACACCAGAGAGCACCACACCAGTGATGATCATCAACAACAGGGTGGGCAGCGTGTCAGACACTGGCCAGGTGGCCCCCGCCGCTCCCGGAGTATCGTCAGCTGTCTCTCCCATGACCATAAGAGGGGCGAGCATCACAATGACGCCCAGAACTGTAGTCACCGCCACCCCGATCCTTTGTCGGCGGGGATACATCACAGTGACGGCTACGCCAAGCCAGGTCATCGCCTGCAACAACGCACCGACCGCCGTGAACGCACCTTTTGCGACCAGCCAAGCGGCAGGTCCGGTCCAGTGGAGAATTGGGAATGCCCCGCTCGCCGTCAACCAGCCGAGTCCGTCGTACAACGACCATTCAAGGACGGCCGCCGACAGAAACACCAAACCAAAGCCCACCGGAATCTCCCATGCTCGTCGCATCACCGCCCGGATCCAGTCCTCACGCGAAGCGCCGAAGACCAGCCACTGGTTCAGCGAGAGCTCGGACTGGACCATACGGACGAACATGGCGACGACGACCAGCGCAAGGGGAAGCCAGATCATCGTGGTGGTGGCCTCCACGTGGGCGAATCCACGCAGAAGCGCCTGCACCGGCAGCATCATCACGGCACAGGCCACGATCAGCGCTCGGTTGCCGATGATCGCATAGGTGTCCAGGACGCGTCGATGCCCGTTCGTCTTCGCGGCATTCGTCTCCATACGGCTGAACGGGTCCATCGCCATCCGGATAGCACCTGCAGAACTACTTTCTCTGCTCGAAGATTCTCCCGCTTCTTCTGCTCCCTCATCGACCTCGCGGTCCATCTTCCGGAGGGAGACCACTCCCGACACCGTTGACAACACGACGACAGCGACAGCCACCACGAGGAGATCCGGCGTCGCCCACCCGGCACGCCGCCAGATGCCCCACATCAGCAGCATGATCAGTAAGAAGGTCGTCACGCCGATTGCTCCACCGAGTAACCGGTGGGCCTGTCGCCCTGACCGTCCGAGTCCGAACACCCGCAGTTGCTCCTGGGTCATGGTGAACGCCGACGCCATTGTCAGACCAGCGATGATGAGGAAATCATCGACTGCGAGGCGTGGAAGGGTAGCCATTCCGTCGCTGGCGCTCATCGACCATAGAATCAGCACAACGACCGTCGGTACCCACCGCGCCATCGGCTCCGTCGACAGAGCCCCGCGCCACAGTGTCAGGTGAGTCCGGAACGGGACGCCACCGAGAATTCTCGGCCCAGTTGTCGCGACCGGCGCGTACGTCTCGGTTGCCACAGTCATCACCGCCCACCGCCCCGGGCAAGCACCGTCTCCTGCAAAGTCAGCGGCCGTCGCCGACAGCTCCAGGTCATCAACGGCAGTTCTCGGGACGCTCCTCTGCCCGCTCGCGTCCAGCACCACCCGGCGCGCCCCGGCAGCGGGGTCCCCCCGGAGGAGATGCACGCGGACCTGCTCGAGCAATGCGTCCACCGCCGTCGTGGTGCCACGCACCACCACGGCATCGCCGGTCAGCGTATCGACGTCCTGCACCGTCGTGACATGCCCCTGGGCGAGCAGGATCACCGAATCCAGCAGGCAGGCAACGTCCTCCACATGGTGGGGTGGAGATGATGAAGGTGCGTTCCGGGTCGCCGCCGATCTCGTCGAGCAGCGCCCGGTACAGCGCATCCCGGTTCTGGACGTCCAGGCCCAGGTAGGGCTCGTCCAGCAGGGTGATCTCGGCGCTGGCGGCCAGCCCGATCACGTTGCCGGCCAGGGTCTTCTGCCCTCGGGAGAATTCGGAGAACCGTGCCTTGGTGTTCACACCGAACAGGTCGACCAGGTGGGTGGCAAAGGAGTCGTCCCAGTTCTGCCAGCGGGACGCGCCGATGTCCATCAGGGTGCGCACCCGCATCTGAGGCGGGTAGGGAATGTCCGCACCGCCGAGGACGATGCGGTCGAGCACCGGTTGGTTGTCCCGGACGGGCTCACCGCCGATCGTGATCTCCCCCGTCGGTGACGACCTGGCCAGCGATGGACCGCAGCAGGGTGGTCTTGCCGGCGCCGTTGCGTCCGACAACACCCACCACGCCGGTGCCCAACTCCACGGAGAGCGGCCCGAGGACCGGTGGGATCCGGAGGCTGGTGCGCCCTGCGGTGGGACGGTTCACCGTGGCATCGGTGAGCGTGACGGCGGCAGTGCCAGTGGCGGTGTGGCTCATGACTCCAGTCCTCTGCTCTCGGCGACCTGGTCGAGGAGACGACCCAGGTCCTCACGTGGCATGTCGAGCTTCATCGCCTCGTCCACCAGGGGCACGAGGAAGTCCGCGGCGAAGGTCTCCCGTCGTCGGGCGAGAATCACCTCGCGCGCACCGGCCTCGACGAACATGCCCAGGCCCCGTTTCTTGGCCAGGACGCCCCGTTCGACCAGCAGGGTCAGGCCCTTGCGCGCGGTCGCGGGGTTGATGCTGTGGAAGGCAGCGAGTTCATTGGTGGACGGCGCGCGCTCGCCCTCGGGGAGGGATCCGTCGACGATCGAGTCCTCGAGGAGTTCGGCGATCTGCCGGAACAGCGGGACAGTTGTCTCGTCCACCAGGCTCACCTCCTTCCCTGTCTGTGGTTGTTGTCCAGCAGTCGGACGCCACGGCCGACGGTAAGCGTTCGTTGGTTAGTTACTTGTGTAACTAACCATCACACGTCATATTCGACAACGCAAGGGGGTGGCCGAAAGCAGCACGGTCCGCCCAATGACCAGCAACCATCCCAATCAGATCGATAGGTGGTGCACACTGGAGAAAAACACTGTGAACAAACCCGATAAATACACCGAGGACACCAACCATGCTCGAGCGCACAATCATCTACGTCGACACCTCCTACCTGCTCGCCAGCTTCTACAACACCTGGGCCACAGGCGCCCGAGCGCAACTCGAGATCGATCTACCCGAAGTGGTCAACGTCCTGGAATGCAGGGCAGTCAACCAGCTCAACCAACCGGTGCACCGACAGAACTGGTACGACGGCATCCCTGACTCGGGCCCGCACCGCTACCAGCGCGCCCTGCGCTCCTGCCCCGGTGTCCAACTTCGAGCCGGACAACTCATCGAGTGGGGCGACCGACGCACCCAGAAGGCGGTCGACACCAGACTAGTCGCCGACATGGTGCTCAGCTCCGCCAACCGCGAGGTCACCGACATCATCCTGGTCTCCGGCGACGCCGACATGCTCCCCGGCGTCGAGGAATCCGTGGCCCGCGGGGTACGCGTGCACATCTACGGCTTCGGCTGGGACTCCATGTCCTCCAACCTGCGCTACGCCTGCGATACCACCACCATCCTGGATCCGCGGGAGCACTTCGCCGAGTGCATGCGGCTGGAGGTGCTCGAAGGGCCGCTGAAGGCTGGCGGGACCGCCGAGACGACGGAGACGGCTGAGTCTGCCGAGCCTGCCGAGCCTGCTGAGCCAGCTGACACGGCTGAAACCGCTGAAGCCGCCGGGCCCGGGGAGGTGACTGAGCCTGCTGGCTCCGACCGCGCCGTCACCACCACAGGCGAGACCGCAAACACCGTCACAGACCAGACCACCGCCCCATGCCAGAACGACGGCACCCCGGAGTCCACCGGCGCGAACGGCCACAGCGTCCGACAGCACAAGCCGATCGGTGACGCCGAACCCGTCGAGGATCTTTCCGGCACCAGTGCGGTCCCGGACGTCCGACGTCGCAGCGGAGCGGCCACAGCCCAGGCTTCCGCCGCTCCAGCCGACACCGCCCGCGCCTCGGACGCCGCGGCAGAGTCCGCGACCCCGAACGATGCCGCACCGTCGGCAGCCCCCTCCGCAACCTCCTCAGCAGCACCGTCGGCTGCTGCCACCCCGGCGTCCCACGCCCCCTCCCCGGCCGACCTCGCGAACGGCGGCCGGGCGTCCACTCCCACCAGCGCCGACGCAGGTGCGCCCGCGACCGACAGCGCCGACGGCGCCAGTGGTGACGACAGCGCCGAGGAGGCCGCCGCGCCGACGCCCGGAGCATCCCGTCCCACGCCGGGGTCGGCGCGTCCTACCCCGGCGATGATGGCGTCCCGACGCCGCCTGCGGAACCGCTACGTCCCGCTGCCCACCGAAATCTGGCAGTCCGGTGGCCAGCAGAGCCCCTTCGACATCGGCGAACAGTACGCGATCTGGTGGTACCACAACGCCATCGACGACGATCAGCGCGACGAGGCCCACACCTACACCGGCGGCCGCCTGCCCCCGGAGATCAACCGGCCACTGCTCCAGTTCGCCTGCGAGACCCTCCACGAGTACACGCTGACCGAGTATCAGCGGGTGAACCTGCGCGACGGCTTCCACTCCGGCATCCGCGGCATCCTCATGAAGAAGTAGGACGCGACAACGCGGCACAAAGAGGCACGGTGTCGGGGCGTTGTGAGAAGATTCTCGACATGACCGACTCCGCCGCGTCCGAACCCGCGCCCGAGACAGCAACAGCAGCCGCCACAGCGGCTGAGACTGCACCTGTTGTCGAGACCGAGGCTCCCGGCACCGACAGTGCCTCCCACCCGGACCGTTCCGGCCACGGGGTGCTGTACCTGCTGGGACAGCTGTTCGGCGCCGGGGCCGCAGCCTCCATCGTCACCCTGGGCGCCTGGTTCGTCCTGTCGCGGACGAACATGCCCGCCTTCTCCTCCTCCAACGTCACCAAGGCGCTGGCCAGCGCCGGCGGTGTCATCGTCCTGGTCGTCGTGGCGTTCCTGCTCTACGCCGTCCTGCACGCGCGCACCCCCTACCCGCAGTGGGCCACCTGGAAACGCGCCGCCACCACCCTGCTGTGCTGGCTCGCCCCCGCCGGCCTGGTCATCGCCGCCCTGGCGATCCCACTGGCCGCCACCCGGCTCTACCTCGACGGCATCAGTGTGGACCAGGCGTTCCGCACCCAGTTCTTCACCCGTATGACCGACCAGCCCGGTTACGCGGACATGGCCTACCTGGACGCGCCGAGCTTCTACCCGCGGCTCTGGTTCCTCACCGGCGGCATCTTCGCCAATGTCTTCGGTCTGGCCGGCTGGGCCGCCTTCCAGCCGTGGGCACTGATCACCCTCGCCGCCGCTGGCTCCATGCTGGTCCCGGTGTGGCGCCGACTGACCGGCTCGCTGCCCCTGGCCACGCTGATCGCCGTGCTGACCACCGCCGTCGTCCTGCACACCGCCCCGGAGGAGCCCTATGCCGCGGTCGTGGCCTTCGGCATCCCCGCCGCGCTGGTGATGTCCGGACGTGCCGTCCGCGGCTCCACCCCGGCCATGGTCGGCCTGGCGATCTACCTGGGCCTGTCCGCCAACCTCTACACCCTCTACACCGGCACCTCGGCCCTGACCGTCGTGGTCATCGCCCTGGTCGTCGCGGTGCGGTCGAAGAAGATCGCACCGCTGCTGTGCCTGGTCGCCGTGGGCCTGGGCGCCCTGGTCATCGCCGCGATCGGCTGGGCCCCCTACCTGCTGGCGATGCTCACCTCCGAACACGGGGCCACCGGACGCGCCCAGCACTACCTGCCGCAGGCCGGCACCGAGATCCCCACCCCTTTCTTCGACCTCAACCTGGTGGGCATCCTGGGCCTGGTGTGCCTGGTGTGGATGGTGCTGCGGGTGCAGCGCAGCCAGGTCCGCGCCCTGCTCGCCGGCCTCGCGGTCTGCTACGCCTGGGTGCTGGGATCGATGCTGCTGCCGGTACTCGGCACCACGCTGCTGGGCTTCCGCATGGAGCTTCCCATCGCCCTGATCCTGGTCACCGGCGGTGCCATGGCACTCAACGACCTGCGCCACACCGGCATCCCGAAGGCCTACCCGCAGTTCGTCAGCGAGTCGGCGTCCAAGAAGGTCACCGCGATCCTCGGTGCCGTGCTGACCTTCGCCGCGGCGTCCTACGTGGTGGACATCCCGCTGAACAATCGCGCCCAGATCGACCTGGCCTACACCGACACCGACGGCGACGCCCAGCGCGGCGACCTCTTCCCCGCCGACTCCACCGTCTACTACGAGGATGTCGACACCATCCTCCGGGAGCGGCTCGACCTCGGCGAGGAGCGTGCCGGCACCGTGGTGCTCACCGATGAGAAGAGCTTCATGGCCTACTACCCGTACCACTCCTACCAGGCGATGACCTCGCACTACGCCAACCCGTTGGGACGCTTCGAGGACCGCAACGCCGAGATCGAGGCGTGGACCGAACTCTCCGAGCCGGATGAGCTCCTCGCCGCGATGGACGCCGCCACCGAGGCCAACGGGTGGGACGGCCCGCACGCGATCGTCATGCGCGGCGAGGCGTCAGACGTGGCGGAGCCTGGTGCGTCCTTCTCCTTCCGACTCTCGGAGGACATCTACCCCAATGACCCGAATGTGCGCTTCACCACAGTGAACTTCCAGGCCTCGGCTTTCGCGCAGGGCTGGACGCTGGAACAGGCCGGTCCGTTCGTCGTCGCGGTCCGGGACTCAGCCCAGGAGTAGACCCCGGAGTAGCACCGGGAGTAGCACCGGGACAGGCCCATCCGGGAGATTCGCTTAGGCAGGGCCGGGTCACTCCCGTAACATGTCCTCCTATGTCACGTCTCGAACAGGATGCACCGGGTGAATCGTCGGAGACAGCTCCGAAGGATTCCCCCACTACCTCCACCACCCCTTCCGCCAGCGGTGTCGACCGGCTCAAGCGCATCGCGGTGATCTCCGGCCTCGCCGGGCTAATCCTGTTTCTGCTGACCCCGTTCCTGCCGGTCAACCAGGAACAGTCCAGCTTCTCCTGGCCGCAGGACAATGACCTGACCAGCGTCAACGCGCCGCTGATGGCCTATCACCCGCAGGACATGGACATCACCCTGCCGATCGGTGAGGTCCGCGACCTCAACGGCACGCAGACCACCGTCCTGTCCACCGTACCGAACAACGCCGAGGACGCCACGCTGCGCGGCCTGTTCGTCCGCTCCACCCCCGACGGTCTCGACGTGGTCGTCCGGAACTCGGTGGCGCTCTCGGTCGACACCGCTGACCTGGCTGACCTTCCGGCGGATGCCCAGCTGCGGATCACCTCCGACGCGAACGAGACCCGCGCCTGGATTCCGGACGCCACCGACTCGGACGGCAATGCACTGGAAGGTGGCTTCGGCGACGACATCCGGCCGATGCTCACCGGCATCTTCACCGAGATGACCAACTCCCCGGAGAACGCCGCCGCGGCGATCGACGCCGGCCTGCAGGTCGACGTCACCGTGGACTCCCGGTTCACTTCCACGCCCTCGATGGTCAAGATCGCCGCAATGATCCTGGGCGTGATCTTCACCGTCATCTCGCTGACCGCGCTGCACAAGATGGACATCCTGGACCGACGGACCACCGCCCGACGCCGGTTCTTCCCCGCCGGTTGGTGGCGTCCGCGCTGGCTCGACGGCGTCGTCGGCGGCGTCCTTGTGGTCTGGTACTTCATCGGCGCCAACACCGCCGACGACGGCTATCTGCTGACCATGGCCCGCTCCAGCATCGAGTCCGGCTACATGTCGAACTACTACCGCTGGTTCGGGGTCTCCGAGTCGCCGTTCGGTGCGCCGTACTATGACCTGCTGGCATTGATGACGCACGTGTCGACATCGTCGATCTGGATGCGTCTTCCGGTACTCATCGCCAGCTTCCTGACCTGGATGCTGCTCTCCCGTGAGGTGCTGCCGCGCCTGGGCACCAAGATCGGACAGCGCAAGGTCGCGCACTGGACCGCCGCGATGGTCTTCCTGGCCTTCGCCATGACCTACAACAACGGTCTGCGCCCCGAGCCCGTCATCGCCCTGGGTGCGCTGCTGACCTGGGTCTGCATGGAGCGCGCGATCGCCACCGGACGCCTGCTCCCCGCAGCGATCGGTGTCATCGTCGCCGCCTTCTCCCTGGCTGCCGGGCCCACCGGCCTGATGGCCGTGGCATCCATCCTGGTCGCCCTGTCCGGCCTGATCCGCATCGTGGTGCGACGTCTGCCGCTGCTGGGGGCAGGTGAGGGTGCCTCGCGCAAGAGGATCTTCGGCGCGGTCAGTGCCCAGATCGCCCCCTTCCTCGCCGCGGGCACCGCCGTCCTCATCGCCGTCTTCGGCGACCAGACCTTCGCCTCGGTGATGGAGGCGATCGGCGTGCGTGGCCCGGTCGGACCGTCCCTGTCCTGGTACGAGGAGCCGACCCGCTACACCGAGCTGCTGAAGCAGACCGTCGACGGGTCCTTCCCCCGCCGGTTCTCCGTCCTGATGATGCTGCTGTGCCTGGCGGTCGTCATCGGCTCGATGCTGCGCAACCGCAGGGTGCCCGGCACGGCGCACGGCCCGGCGCTGCGTCTGACCATGGTGATCATCGGAACGATGTTCTTCATGACCTTCACCCCCACCAAGTGGACCCACCACTTCGGTGTCTACGCCGGTATCGCCGCAGGCCTGGCGGCACTGGCTGCGGTCGCGGCGTCCACCATGGCGATGCGTTCGGCACGCAACCGCCTCATCTTCCTCGGCGGCTGCCTGCTGCTGTTCGCCTTCACCCTGGCCGGCACCAACGGCTGGTGGTACATCTCCAGCTTCGGCGTGCCGTGGTGGGACAAGACCGTGCAGATCGCCGGCATCGAGATGTCGACCGTGACCATGATCCTGGCACTGTTGGTCATGCTCTTCGGCGTGATCGTCGGCTTCCTCAACGACATCCGTGAGGCCAAGGCCACCACCAACGATGAACTGCGTGACATCGACGAGAAGGAGGCCGCCCAGGCGAAGCGTTTCGCCGGTGTCGCCTCCGCCCCGATCGCCGTGCTGACCGCCATCGTGGTGGTCTTCAACCTCGCCTCCCTCGGCAAGGCCGTCGTCGGCCAGTGGCCTGCGTACACCGTCGGCAAGGGCAATCTCACCTCGCTGACCGGCGACAGCTGTGGTCTCGGCGGGGCCGCCCTGGTGGAGGCCGACACCAACGACTCCTTCCTGGAGCCGATCGGCGACACCGACTTCTCCGACTCCCTGGTCTCCGAGAATTCCCGCGGCTTCCAGGAGAACAACATCCCGAACCGGATCGAGGAGCGCTCCTCAAGTTCCAGTTCCTCCCCGCAGACCTCCGCGGTCGCCACCGACGCCTACGGGTCCTCCGAGGAGGACGACGCCACCGACATCGGCCCCGGCGGCGGCCAGAGCGTCCGACCGGGCGCGAACGGTTCCTACGCGCAACTTCCGTTCGGCATCGACCGCTACTCCGTGCCGGTCATCGGTTCCTTCACCAACGGCCTGCAGCTGCAGGCGGAGACCACGACCTCGTGGTACTCGCTGCCGGAGCGTTCCGAGGATTCCCCGCTGCTCATCATCTCCGCCGCCGGCGAGGTCAGCCACCTCGACATGAACGGCGTGCGCCAGTACGGCCAGGAGCTCAAGCTGGAGTACGGACGCACCGAGGAATCGGCCGAGGACGGTGTCGAATGGATCGGCGACATGGAGCCGCTGGACATCGACACCGCCCCGCAGTGGCGTAACCTGCGCTTCCCGCTGGACGAGCTGCCGGACGACGCCGATGCCGTGCGGATCCGCGCCGCGGACTTCAACGTGACCCCCGACCAGTGGCTGGCCTTCACCCCGCCGCGCGTGCCCGAGCTGGTGTCGCTGGGCGAGGTCATCGGTGACGCCCCGACCCTGCAGGACTGGTCCGTGCCGCTGCAGTTCCCCTGCCAGCGTCCCTTCGACCACTACGCCGGTGTCGCCGAGGTGCCGCAGTACCAGATCTCCCCGGACCATGACGCGAAGAAGAGCCACGCCCCGGTGATGGACTACTACGGCGGTGGTGTCGGTGGCCTGACCCAGATGACCACCCACGGCACCGAGCTGCCGACCTACCTGGAGAACGACTGGCAGCGTGACTGGGGTGTGATCACCGAGCTCACCCCGTTCGGCTCGTCGACCGGTGAGGAGCCGAAGCAGGTGGAGCTGGACATGGAGACCCACAGCCGGTCCGGCCTGTGGTCGCCCGGACCGATGCGGCTGAGTTAGCCGGAGGCGCTGGCGGGTTCTGGATCGTCCGGCACCCGTCTCTGGAGCGTCACGCGCTGTCCAACCCGACGCAGACTAATTTGTTGCCTCTTACGGGTCCCCGGCCCACCCCGCATGCCGACAGTGGAAGGTCGACGGGGAGGGACGCACAGCGGATGTCGGATAGGTGGGAGGGATTGCTGGGTTCCGAGCCGATAACCAGCAATCCGTCCCACGTTTCCGACAGGTGCCTAGAGTGGGGCGCATGACTCAGACACTCCCCGACAACATCACCGAGGCTCCGGCCGGCTCCACCAACCCGGCCGCCGCCGACGACCTCTACCGCCACGTCAACGGCGAATGGCTGGCCAGCCACGAGATCCCCGCCGACCGCCCGGTGGACGGTACCTTCCACAAGCTGCGTGACCAGGCCGAACTCGATGTGAAAAAGATCGTGGAGTCCGCCGAACCCGACACCCGGATCGGTGCGCTCTTCCACTCCTTCATGGACGAGGACGGTGACGACGGTGTCGAGCAGGCCGGTCTGGCCCCGCTGGACGCCGACCTCGACCCGGTCCGCGGTGCCGCCGACCTCGGCGAACTCGTCGATGCCCTGGCGACACTGGACCGCCACGGGGTGGGGTCATCGGCTTCTGGACGGAGAAGGACGCCGGGGGCAGCTCCGACGACGCCGCAGACACCGAAGGCACCGAAGGCACCGACACCGATGACGCCGGCATCGAGGTCGCCTACCTCACCCAGACCGGCCTCGGCCTGCCCGACGAGGCCTACTACCGCGAGGAACAGCACGCCCCGACACTCGCGGCATACCGCGAGTTCGTCGAATCCTTCCTGCAGCTCGTCGAGGACACCGGTGCGCAGCCGCGGCCGGGACGCTTCGGCGACGGGTCGGCGTCCGACAGCGCCGCTGCCGCCGCGGACGCCATCCTCGCCTTCGAGACCGCCCTGGCGAAGGGCCACTGGGACACAGTGTCCTCCCGCGACGCCGACAAGACCTACAACCCCACCCCCCTGGCCGATCTGCCGACCGGGTTCCCCTTCGTCGCCTGGCTCGACGGGGTCGGGATCACCGAGGCCAATGCCCCGACGGTGATCGTGAGCCAGCCGTCCTACCTGGAGCACGTCGCCACGCTGGTACCCGGTGCCGACAATGAAGCGCGCGACCTCGACGACTGGAAGCTCTGGGCCTACTGGCGGGTGCTCACCGCCCGCGCCGGCAAGCTGCCGAAGGCGTTCTCCGAGGCCAACTTCGACTTCTACGGGCGCACCCTGTCCGGGGCGAACGAACAACGCGACCGCTGGAAGCGCGGTGTGGGCCTGGTCGAGGGCGCGATCGGCGAGGAGGTCGGCAAGGTGTTCGTGCGCGAGCACTTCCCGCCGGAGTACAAGGAGAAGATGCTCGAGCTGGTCGACTACCTGCTGGCGGCCTATCGCGACCGGATCAGCGAGCTGTCCTGGATGACCCCGACCACCCGTGGGAAGGCCCTGGAGAAGCTCGGCACCTTCACCGCACGCATCGGCTACCCGGAGAAGTGGCGCTCCTTCGAGGGGCTGGACTTCAGCCCGAACGGCGCTGACCTGCTGGACAATTACCGCCAGGCGTCCGACCTGAACCACGACTTCGAGGTCGACAAGCTCGGCAAGCCCAGCGACGGCGAGTACTGGTTCACCACCCCGCAGACGGTCAACGCCTTCTACAACCCGGTACGCAACGACATCACCTTCCCTGCGGCGATCCTGCGTCCGCCGTTCTTCGAGGTCGACACCGAGGCCGGCAGTGCCGACATGGCCGGCAACTTCGGTGCGATCGGTGCGGTCATCGGCCACGAGATCGGCCATGGTTTCGACGACCAGGGCTCCAAGTACGACGGTGCGGGCAACCTGAACTCCTGGTGGACCGATGAGGACCGTGCGGCGTTCACCGAGCTGACCGACAAGCTCGTCGCCCAGTACGACGGCCTGGTGCCGACCGGCCTGGCGCAGCGCGGGCAGACCGACCACACGGTCAACGGTGCGTTCACCCTGGGTGAGAACATCGGTGACCTGGGCGGACTCGGAATCGCGGTGGTCGCGTTGAAGAAGTACCTGGCCGACCGTGGGCAGACCGTTCAGGACGCCCCGACCGCGCCGGTGGAAGGCCTGGACGGTGAGTTCACTGTGCTGCAGCGTTTCTTCCTACGCTGGTCGAGCGTATGGCAGACCGCGATCCGGCCGCAGATGTCGGCCCAGTACGTGGCGATCGACCCGCACTCCCCCGGCGAGTACCGCTGCAACGTGGTCGCCTCGAACATCGCCGAGTTCTACGATGCCTTCGAGGTCGGGCCGGACAACGGCATGTGGTTGGACGAGGACAAGCGCGTCACCATCTGGTGAGACCGGTGCGCGGCTCCTGTCCTGAAGAACCGCTGTGACGCTTTGGTAGTGTTCCGAGTCATGTGGGGGACCCCAGAGACCGCGCCTTTTCCGCCGACTGATCCGCACGGACGCTACCGTCCGGCGGCGACCGGCAGGCACCGGACGGCGCGCTGGTTCATCCTGGCCGCCGTCGCGGTGCTGGTCCTCGTCGCCCCGCTGGCTGTGCCGGTGAAGGACCTGGCCGAGGTCGAGGACGAGTACAGCCCGAGCAGCATGTTGGAACTCTCCGCGAAGCCCTCCAGCCCCTGGGCGATCGACATCTCTGGCTTCGACACCATCTGCGCAGCGGCCGACAGCGGCATGGTGACTCTGGCAATGGTCTGCGATCTGCCGCGGGTGGGTGTCGTCGAGGTCCATATCGGAGAGGTCGTCGGTGTCGGTGGCTCCGCCACAGACGTGGATGTGGCCGCCCGGCGTGGTATGCGGGCCGCGACCATGACCGACACCTCGGACGCGAGGTTCCACTGGCTGTCGACGACCTCCCTGTCATCGACGCTCGCCCCGGAGGTCGACGCAGTCCGCGTGAGCGAGCCACAGGCACTGACCTGGTTCGACTTCTCCCCGCCGGACGTGGTGCCGGACGATACGCCGTCCGAACGCTACCGCGACACCCAACCGGTCAGCGTGCAGCAGGGGCTGCGGCAGGGCGTCCGACCGGACCGGAACGTCCAACCCGCCCAATACGGTACGGACAGTTACGCCGCGACGGTCGCCCTGCTCAACCGTGACGCCGGCGGCGAGTCGGTCATGTACACCGTCACGGTGATCAGTGAGCTGCGCGGCCTCGTCCGCGGCGCGGCCGAGGACATGGCGAGGAGGATCGATGCAGCCGATGCAGCCTGATCAGCATAACGCCGACCACCAGCACCCCGGCCAACAGTCTCCCGCCCCCGGGGACTGGCAGGTCACCGAGGTGCCGCGGCCCTACCACGATGCTTTCCCCAAGGATCAGCGTCCGCGGCTGCGTCCGGCGTGGGACGTGTTCACCTGGACCTACATCCTGCTGACCCTCGGCGGTCTGGCGCTCGCGGCGTTCGTCATGATCGGCTACCTCGTCTTCCCCGGCCCGGCGGTCATCGCACTTTCCCTCGGGATCGGTGCGGTGTACCTGGCGCTGGTGTGGTTCGGGATGTCCCGGCTGCTGATCTACCGCGGTACGCCGATGCTGCTCGCCTTCGCTGCCATCGTATGGGGCGGGACCGGTGCGTTGTTGATCGGGGTGTCGCCGACCGCCGGGCATCTCATGGAACTGGCCCACGACCTCGGCGTCCCGGAGATCTCCATGTCCCTCGGCGGGGCATACACCGAGGAACTGGCGAAAGGCCTGGGCGTCTGGCTGCTGCTGCAGATCGGCCGGACGTGGTGGAACCGCCCCTGGCACGGACTGGTCGCCGGCATGCTCGTGGGACTCGGTTTCGAGGTCTTCGAGAATGTCATGTACGCCGCGATGCTCGCCGTCATCCACCCTGCCTCGGATGTGTCCGGGGTGCTCGACATCTGGATCATGCGTACTGTCTTCGGGCCGTTCATGCACGTGATCTTCTCCGGGTTGGTGGGCTACGGCATCGGGGTGGCGGTGTTCGGTCGCGGATTGAGTAGGACGCGCCGACTCGGCTGGATCCTCTGCTGCGGTTTCGCCGGCTTCTTCTTCCACGCCTGCTGGAACCTGATCATGGACTCGGTGGCTGCCCAGCTGACGGTCTACGCGGTGTCCTGGTCCGCGGCGGCAGCCCTGCTGGTCACCGCGATCGTGCGGAGCACCCGGGAGGCACGTCCGGCGGCCAGGGTCGGGGCGTACCCGGTGGTGTCGATCTACCGCAAGGTGCCGGAGCCGCTCCCTATCGGGCATCTGCCCGGGCTGCCAGGCCAGCCGGCACAGCAGGGCTGGCAGGGGCAGCCGGCACAGCAGAGCTGGCAGGCGGCGCCACCTCAGCCACAGGCCGGGCACCTGCCGGAGTCCTTCGGTCGCCCCCACCGCGACGCGCACCCGCCGGAGCGTCCCACAACGTGGCCGTCAGAGCGTCCGACAACGTGGCGTTCGGAGAACCCCAACGACCCCGAGGAATTCGGACCTCGCTGACTCGCCGGGGTTGTGCTCGGCGCGAACATGGCTATCATCGCTGACATGTCTACACTCTCCACCTCTCCTGCCCCTGCCTCCCGCCGCTTCCTCGCCCGCGCCGCAGCCGTCACCGCCGCCGCCGGCTGCCTGGCCGGTGCCGCGATCCCGGCCGCCACCGCAGCACCGGCACCTGCCGCAACCACTGCCACCACTGCCACCACTGACACCATTGACACTGCCAAGGACGCGGTGTCCACCAAGTCCGTCATCCAGAACCCCGCCCGGGTCGCCGGTGTCGCGCTGGCCGCAGGTGTCAGCCCGCAGACCGTCGACCTTCTGCTGGAGGACCCGGAGGCCACCATCGCCGCCGGTGAGCGTCTCGGCGTCCCGCGCGACGCCGCGATCTGGGCCGCCAACAACCCGGAGCAGGCGATCGGCGCTGCCCAGGCTGCCGGCATCGACCCGGTCTGGGCTGCGGACGCCCTGGTCGCGAACCTGTAACAGCACACCCGCCGACACCTCTTTTCTTTCCACACCCCCGCCCGTTCCTCGGGCGGGGGTTTCGTTATGGCCACCCAGGGTTCCGCGAGGCACTACCTGGAGCATTCTCAGCCGCCACCACGAAGGCCATTACGAATGGCCACCACGAACGCCACCACCGTGAAAAAGTGAAGAAAGTTGCGGCACGGTGCGCGTGTTGCATCTGTGACTTGTGTGATTCATGTGTATCGTGTTGCGCATGTTCTCCCTTCCCTGGCGTCGCCACGCGCTCACCACTCCCGCCCGCCTGACCGCAGTCACACTCTTCGGCTCCGCCGTGACGGTCGCCGCCCTGGTCGCCACGGATGTCGTGCCGGTACCCTCCTGGGCCCTCGACGGCATCGACGTCGCCAGCCACCAGCACCCCGACGGTGCCGCCATCGACTGGCAGGCCGTCGCGGCGTCCGGCCAGAGCTTCGCCTTCATCAAGGCCAGCGAGGGAACCGGCTACACCAACCCCTACTTCTCCTCCGACACCGCCAAGGCCGCCGCTGCCGGTGTGACCCCGGGCAGCTACCACTACGCCAGGCCTGGCTCCACCGACCCCCGCGCCGAGGCCCGCCACTACGCCGCCACCCTGGCCACCGGCGTCCAGCCCTCACTGCCGCCGACGCTTGACCTGGAGGAATCCGGCGGACTGAACCCCGAGCAACTGCAGAACTGGGTCCGCGACTGGATCGACGAGATCAAGATCCTCACCGGTCGCGACCCGATTATCTACACGTACTACAACTTCTGGATCAACGACATGGCGAACACCACCGAGTTCGCCGAGTACCCGCTGTGGCTGGCGTACTACAACCCGACCCTGCCCTCCGAGATCCCCGGCGGCTGGAACGAGGTCACCTTCTGGCAGTACTCCGACGCCGGCCAGGTCGACGGCATCTACGCCAACGTCGACCTGAACACCTACTACGGCACCGACGCCCAGCTGCAGGAGCTCGCCGGACGGCCCTCCGTCGGCAGTGCCGTCGGCAATATCGTCGACGCGCTGCGTCCGATCACCGACGCCGCGGTCAGCCAGGCCGAGTCCGCCAACAACACCGAACACGCCGAGGCCGCCGGCGGCGAGCCCGGCCTCGACCAGCCGCTGAGCACCGACCTGCTGGTCAACCTCCTCGGCCTGGTCGCCGGCACCGTCGGCCCGGAGGTCGTGCTGGAGTCCGCCCTCAGCTCGGGTCTGGGCGAGACGCTCGGCTCCGCGCTGGCGTCCTCCGGTATGGAGGCCCGCGATGCCGAGCAGACCCTGCCGCTCGCCGCCATCGCCGCCCTGGTCCTCGGCGCCCTCGGCCTCGGCGCCGACGGTGGGGACATCGCCGGTCAGGTCGGCGCGATCGCCGGTTCCCTGGGTGCGGACGACAACGGTGCGGCCGGCGAGTTCGACTTCGGCCAGATCGCCGGCATCGTCGGAGACGTCCTCGGCGGTGCTGAGGGCGGCGAGGGAGCTGAGGGCGTGAACCTCGACAGCATCCTGCGCCTGATGAACGCCTTCGGTGCCACCGACTACGCCGCCCAGATCGCCGGCGGCACCGTCGACAAGGACGCCCTGATCGAGCGCATCGAGGCCGAGGGCAAGTCCGCCCCGGCCGAGGCTGGTCAGGACGGACCGGCCGAGGGTGCTGCTGAGGACGCTTCCGCTGATGACGATGCTGCTGGCGAGGGCGCTGAGGAGTCCCCGGCCGCCGACCCAGAGGCCATCCGCACCACCCTCGAGGATGCTGGCGTGGACCCGGAGACCGCGGCCCGCCTGGCCGAGGACCCGGAGGCCACCGTCGCCGCCGCCGAGCGACTGGGTGTGGACCGCGAGACCGCGTCCCACTTCGCCACGGACCCGGCCGCCGCGCTGAAGGCACTGGAGGAGGCCGGGATCGACCCGGTCGCCGCCGCCCCCATGCTGGTCGCCCAGCTCTAGACGGTTCCCCGGCCGGAGAATACCGGAGAACAGAACAACGCCCTGACCTGCTGCCAAGCGCAGCATGGTCAGGACGTTCGTCGTGCCGGGAGGACTGTGCCGGCTCCCCCGGCAGAGGAGACTACGGCTGCGGCGCGTCCGGGGCCATGATGTCCGGCTCGTGGATGTCCTCCAGCGACTCCGGCGTCGGCTCCTCGATCTCACACAGGTTCACCAGCGCACCGGTCGGGTCGACCAGGGTGCACAGGCGGCCCAGCTCAGAGTTCCACGGGGCGCGCACCAGCTTGCCGCCGAACTTCTTGACCTTCTTCGCCGCCGCGTCGACGTCGACACAGCCCAGGTAGAGGGTCCACATCGAAGGGTTCTCGTCGAGCTCACTGGTGTCCCACATACCGCACAGCGGAGCACCGTTGTACTCACCGGTGGCGTAGCGGAACTTCGCGGTATCGCTGTGCTGGCGGATATCCCAGCCTGCGAGGTCGTGATAGAACTCGATCGTCGCATCGTACTCGTCACCGATGAGCAGCTCATGCCACACCGGGGTGCCCGGCTCGCCGGCGGCGAAGAACGGCTCGTCGCCCGCCGGCTGCTTCAGGCCGATCGTCGCACCGGACGGGTCGACCAGCACGGACATCCGGCCGCGGCGTCCGACGTCGCGCGGGGACAGGATGCTGGTCGCGCCAGCCTTCACCGCCTCCTCGTGGACATGGTCGATGTCGGGGGCGTAGAGCAGCAAGCCCCACAGCGAAGACTTGTCCTCCGGAACCTCACCGAGGCCGGCGACGGGCATGCCGTCCTTCTTCGCGACGAGGTAGCCGTCGCCGCAGGGGTTGTCGAAGTCCCAGCCGAGAAGTTCGGTGTAGAACTCCTTGGCCTTGGTCAGGTCAGTGGTAGCCAGGTCGATCCAGATCGGCATTCCTGGCTCCGCCACGAGAGCGGGCATTAGAGGTTCCTCCACTTTTCGGGATCAAAGTCGTCGTCAGCAGTTGCTTCGTCGAAGTAGTCGTCGGTGTCTTCGTCAGCACCATCATCATTGGATGCGAACCGCGCGGCTGCCAGGGGGTTTCCGTCCTCGTCATGGACGGTGACCTCGTCACCGGCGTGGAGGTGTCGTCCCCGCCTAGTGTCGGTCTCGCCGTTGACAGTCACAAAACCGGCGGCGATGACCTCCTTGGCCACGCCGCCGGATTCCACAAGGTTCGCCAGCTTGATGAACTGGCCCAGCCGGATGTCGTCCCCGCGTACGGGAACATTTTCCACCGGCACCTTCTGCACTTCTCGCTCGGGCATGCCGACCATCCTACGACTCCGCTGCCTGCGAAGAAAGTCCTACCGCCAGATTGCTCAGATTGCCCCGATTATTCCCTCGAACACCAGGAATGCACCGAGGAGCAGGAACACCACACCGGCGACGATGTCGATCCAGGCGCCCGCGCGCTGCAGGGCGCGGGACAGGCGCGGCACCGACACCATCCACGCCACGGCAACGAACCAGGCGATGCCTGTGACCAGCAGCATCACCAGGATGATGCCGCGCATCGCCCAGCTGGTGTCCGGCGGGACGAAGCCGGCGAAGACCGCACCGAAGAACACCAGCGCTTTCGGATTCGCCAGGTTGGTGGCAAGACCGAGACGCCAGGCCTGGGCGGTGGTGACGCGGAGGGTGGTGGCGGTCGGGGTGTTGTGGGACGCTGCGTCCCCCATCACTGCGTCCTGCCCGTCCTGCCCGTCCTGCCCGGCAGCGACCACGGTGCGAGCCGACCGGCGTTCGGCCAGCCCGGAGCGCAACGCGCCCTGTCCCATCCACATCAAGAAGGAACCGCCGACGAGGAAGAGGACGGTCAGCACCCAGTCCACGGTATTGGCCAGGGTGGACAGCCCGAGCATGCTGGCGACGATCCACAGGGTGTTGCCGGTCATGATGCCCAGGGCGCAGGCGACACCGTTGCGCCGCACCGCCCCCAGCCGCAGGATCTGCACCAGGTCCGGACCCGGCGAGGCGATAGCCAGCAGCCAGGCGACGAGGATGCTGAGGAGGGCGGCGCTGGTCATATGAGGTCAGTGTACTCAGTGCGCCGGCCCCCCTCTGCGGCGACCTACGGTAGTCCGACGGCAGTCCAACCACGGCAGCACGCAACATAGACGGAGAGGTCACTTTTCAGGGCTCAGAGTGACCTCTCCGTCTATGTTGCGTTGTGCCACGCCCAGCAGCGCGGGGTTCAGCCCAGCCGCGCTACACGCTCAGCGGGGCGTCCGACGGGGCGACCGGGTTCGGCAGCGCGGTTTCGCCCATCAGCACCCGGTCCACCTCCGCGGCACAGGCACGGCCCTCGGCGATGGCCCAGACGATCAGCGACGCGCCACGTCCGGCGTCACCGGTGGAGAACACCGGGGCGTCGAAACCGGCCTCGCGGATCCCCGGGGTCTCCGGCCACCAGCTGCGGTAGTTGTCGTCGCGGACCAACCGGCCACGCGCATCCACCGGCAGCCCCAGCTCGGAGACGATGCCCTTCTGGTCCGCACCGGTGAAGCCGACGGCCAGCAGCACCAGGTCGGCGTCCATCACGACATCGGTGCCCGGCAGGTTGACCATGCCGTCCGGCGTCCGCTCGCACTGCGCGGCGTGCAGGCCGGTGACCTTACCGTCCTCACCGGTGAGCTCCACGGTGTTGATACGGAAGTCCCGGTGACCCAGCGGCTCACCCGGGGCCCGCGACGCCAGCCCCAGTGCGGCGATCTCATCGGCGGACTCGTTACCGGTGATGGTGTACTCGCCCTCTTCATGGGCGGTGGCCACGCGCCAGATCTTCGGCCACACCGGCCACGGGTTACCGGCGGTGCGGTTCTCCCCCGGCGCCGGGTTGTAGTCGAACTGGCGGACCGAGGCGGCACCCTGACGCAGGGCGGTGCCGAAGCAGTCCGTGCCGGTGTCGCCGCCGCCGATGATCACGACGTTCTTGCCACGGGCGGTGATCTCCGGCTCCTCAATATCACCGGCGACGACCCGGTTGGCCTGCGGCAGGTAGTCCATCGCCTGGTGAACGCCGTCGAGCTCACGGCCAGCGAAGGAAACCTCACGCGGGACGGTCGCGCCGACGGCCATGACCACGGCGTCGAAGCCGGCGAGGTCGCTGACGCTCGGCGAGATGCTGGTGCGGAAGATGGTGCCCTCGGCCTCCATCTGCTCGATACGCCGGTCGATATAGCGGGCCTCGAGCTTGTAGTCCGGCACGCCGTAGCGCAGCAGGCCGCCGATGCGGTCGTCCCGCTCGAAGACGGTGACCCGGTGCCCGGCGCGGGTGAGCTGCTGGGCGGCAGCCAGACCGGCGGGACCGGAGCCGACCACGGCCACGGACTGGCCGGTGGAGAAGCTGGCCGTCACCGGCTTCACCCAGCCGTGCTCGTAGGCGTGCTCGACGATCTGCAGCTCCACGGTCTTGATGGCGACCGGTTCGCCGATCCCGGCGCCGGCGCCGATGCCCTCGATACCGAGCACGCAGGCACCCTCGCAGGGGGCGGGGCAGATGCGTCCGGTGAACTCGGGGAAGTTGTTCGTGGCGTGCAGCCGGTTGTAGGCCTCCTCCCAGCGGCCGCGGCGCACCAGGTCATTCCACTCGGGGATGATGTTGCCCAGCGGGCAGCCGTCGTGGCAGAAGGGCACACCGCAGTCCATGCAGCGTGCGGCCTGGATCTCGACGTCACTGTCGGCCATGTGCTCGTGGACGTCCTTGAAGTCCAGCAGGCGCAGCGGGACGGGACGGTTGGCCGCCTCCTTACGTCGGTACTTCATGAATCCGTACGGGTCAGCCATTACTTCACTCCTTCCATGATGGCGGCGTTGATGCCGTCGGTGTCGAGGCCGGCATCGCGGGCGGCCTCGATGGTCTGCAGGACGCGCCGGTAGTCGCGCGGCATGACCTTGATCAGTGCGCAGGGGTCCACGTCGATGGTGGATCCGGTGAGCTGGCGGTGGCGGTTGATGGTGTCGACCAGCCAGTCGAGCTCGGCGGGGTCGGCGGTGTCGGCCCGGCTGCCGACCAGCTCGACGTCGACGAGTTCGGGGTTGATGCGCTTGGAGATGCCCTCCAGGCCGGTGCCGTCGTCCAGCAGGTAGGCGATACCGCCGGACATTCCGGCGCCGAAGTTCTCGCCGACCGGGCCGAGGTTGATCACCCGGCCGCCGGTCATGTACTCGCAGCCGTGGTTTCCCATGCCCTCGACGACGGCGGTGACGCCGGAGTTACGCACGCAGAAGCGCTCGCCGACCGCACCGCGGATGAACATCTCACCGGAGACGCCGCCGAAGCCGAGCACGTTGCCGGCGATGACCTGGTGTTCGCCGACCGCGGCGTCCCGCTCGTCGGGGCGGATGGCGATGGTACCACCGGAGAGTCCCTTGGCGACGTAGTCGTTGGCGTCGCCGACCAGGGTCAGGGTCATGCCCTTGGGCACGAAGGCTCCGAAAGAGTTTCCGGCCGAGCCGGTGAAGGTGAGGTTCACGGTGCCCTCGGGCAGGCCGTCGCGTCCGGCGACCCGGCTGATCAGTGAGCCGGTCATGGTGCCGACCGAACGGTTGACGTTGGTGATCGGGTACGCCAGGTCGATGCTGGTGCCCTCACCGGCGGCGGCACGTCGGATGGTCTCCTCGGCGGCGGCGCGGATCTGGTTGTCCAGGGCACCGTCCAGGCTGTGGTCCTGGTCCTTGGTGCGGTGGCGGTCCTGGTGCATGAAGGGGCTGTCGGGCTGGTGGAAGATCGGGGAGAGGTCCAGCGCGCCGGCGGTCTTGTGGCTCTTACCGTCGCGTCCTGCGATGCCGTTCTCACCGGTGCTGCCGTCGCGCAGGCACTCGGAGTGGCCGCCGGCCTCCTCCACGCTGCGGAAGCCGAGCTCGGCGAGGTACTCGCGGACCTCTTCGGCGATGAAGGTGAAGAAGTTGACGACGTGCTCGGCCTGGCCGGTGAACCGCTTGCGCAGGTCCGGGTTCTGGGTAGCCACGCCCACCGGGCAGGTGTCCAGGTGGCAGACGCGCATCATGATGCAGCCCTCGACGACCAGCGGTGCGGTGGCGAAGCCGAACTCCTCGGCGCCGAGGAGGGCGGCGACGATGACGTCGCGTCCGGTCTTCATCTGGCCGTCGCACTGGACGGTGATGCGGTCACGTAGGCCGTTCATCAGCAGGGTCTGCTGGGTCTCGGCGAGGCCGAGCTCCCAGGGACCACCGGCGTGCTTCAGCGAGTTCAGGGGGGACGCACCGGTTCCGCCGTCGTGCCCGGATATCAGCACCACGTCCGCATGTGCCTTGGAGACACCGGCGGCGACGGTGCCCACGCCCTGCTCGGCGACGAGCTTGACGTGGATCCGGGCGTCCGGGTTGGCGTTCTTCAGGTCGTGGATGAGCTGCGCCAGGTCCTCGATGGAGTAGATGTCGTGGTGCGGCGGCGGGGAGATCAGGCCGACACCCGGGGTGGTGACACGCACCTCGGCGATCCACGGGTAGACCTTGTGCGGCGGCAGCTGGCCGCCCTCACCGGGCTTGGCTCCCTGGGCCATCTTGATCTGGATGTCGGTGCAGTTGTTGAGGTAGTGGCTGGTCACGCCGAAGCGTCCCGAGGCGACCTGCTTGATCGCCGAACGACGCCAGGTGCCGTCGGCCTCCGGCTCGAAGCGGGCGGGGTCCTCGCCGCCCTCACCGGAGTTCGACATGCCCTTGAGCTGGTTCATCGCGATGGCGAGGGTCTCGTGGGCCTCGGCGGAGATGGAGCCGTAGCTCATCGCGCCGGTGGAGAAGCGCTGGACGATCTCGCTGACCGGCTCGACCTCCTCGACGGGGATCGACGGGCGGTCGGAGTGCAACTCGAACAGGCCACGCAGGGTGGCCAGACGCTTGGACTGGTTGTCGACCTTCTCGGAGTACTCCTTGAAGATGCGGTAGGTGCCGGTGCGGGTGGCGTGCTGCAGCTTGAAGACGGTCTCCGGGTTGAACAGGTGGTACTCGCCCTCGCGGCGCCACTTGTACTCGCCACCGATCTCGAGCTCCCGGTGGGCGGCCTCCTCGGGCCGCGGCAGGAAGGCGAAGCGGTGACGCACGGCGACGTCGGCGGCGATCTCGTCCAGGCCGATGCCGGAGATCGGGCTGAGGCAGCCGGTGAAGTAGTCGTCGAGGACGCGCTGGTGCAGGCCGGTGACGTCGGCGAGCTGTGCGCCACGGTAGGACGCCACGGTGGCGATGCCCATCTTGGACATGATCTTCTGCACGCTGGCGGTGGCGGCGGCGACGAAGTTGTCGCAGGCCTCACCGGTGGTCAGCTCGCCGAGCTCACCACGGATGCGCAGCTCGTCGATGGTTTCCATGGCCATGTAGGGGTTGATCGCGTCCGCGCCGAAGGTCAGCAGCATGGCGAGGTGGTGGACCTCGCGGGCGTCACCGGACTCGATGATCAGCGACGCCCGGGTGCGGGTGCGCTCGGCGACGAGGTGCTGGTGGACGGCGCTGGTCAGCAGCAGGGAGGGGATCGGGGCGAGGCGCTCGTCCGACTCACGGTCGGAGAGGATGATCAGGGTCGCGCCGTCGGCGATGGCCTGGGAGGTCTCACGACGGACGCGCTCGATGGCCTCGCGCATGCCGCGGCCGCCGTGGGCGACCGGGTACAGGCCGGAGATCACCGCGGAGCGGAAGTCGCCGAGGCCCTCGTGCTGGCCGGCCTCACGCAGGGTGAGCAGGGCGGAGTTCTTCAGCACCGGGGTGTCCAGGTGGATCCGGTGGGCGGCCTCCGGCACCTCGGTGGTGATGTCGACCTGGCGTCCCAGCTGGGTGAACATGCTGGTCACCATCTTCTCGCGGATGGAGTCCAGCGGCGGGTTGGTGACCTGCGCGAAGCGCTGGGCGAAGAAGTCGAAGAGCATCCGCGGCTTGTCGGACAGGGCGGCGATGGGCGTGTCGGTGCCCATCGAGCCGAGCTCCTCGGCGCCGGTCCTGGCCAGCGGCGCGATGAGCAGGTCGACATCCTCCTCGGTGAAACCGAAGACGCGCTGACGCAGCACCACACGCTCGTGACTCATCGGGTCGTACTGGGCCTGCGGCAGGTCACCGAAGCGCACCAGGTTCTCCTCGACCCACTGACGGTAGGGCTTGTCGGCGAGGGCGGTCTTGATCTCCTCGTCCGGGATGATGCGCCCCTGCTTCGTGTCAACGAGGAACATACGGCCGGGCTCGATCCGGCGACGCTGGACGATCTCCTCCGGCGGCACAGGCAGCAGGCCGGTCTCGGAACCACCGATGACCAGGCCGTCGCGGGTGACCCACACGCGTCCGGGACGCAGGCCGTTGCGGTCGAGCACCGAGCCGATGACGGTGCCGTCGGTGAACACCAGGGCGGCCGGGCCGTCCCACGCCTCCATGAGGGAGGAGTGGTACTCGTAGAAGGCGCGGACGTCCGGGTCGATGTTGCGGTGGCGCTCCCAGGCCTGCGGGACGGTCATCATCACGGCGTGCGGGAGGGAGCGTCCGGCGAGGTGGAGCAGCTCCAGGGCCTCGTCGAAGCGTCCGGTGTCGGAGCCGGTGGGGTCGCAGATGGGCAGGACGCGCTCGATGTCGCCGAGGGCCTCCGAGCGGATCTGGGACTCGCGGGCGCGCATCCAGTTCTCGTTGCCGCGCACCGTGTTGATCTCGCCGTTGTGCGCGAGCAGACGGAAGGGGTGCGCCAGCGGCCAGGACGGGAAGGTATTCGTGGAGAAGCGGGAGTGGACGATCGCGAGGGCGGACTCCATGCGCTCGTCCTGCAGGTCGAGGTAGAAATCCCGCAGCTGTGGGGTGGTCAGCATGCCCTTGTAGACGATGGTCCGGGCGGACAGCGACGGGAAGTAGATGGTGTCTGCGCCGGTGCCGGAGCCCGGGCCCTTGGAACCGAGCTCGCGCTCGGCGCGCTTGCGGACGAACCAGGCACGACGGTCCAGCTCGATACCCTCCAGGACGTTGCCGGTGGCATCCTTGCCGGAGAGGAAGAGCTGGTAGAAGATCGGCTCCGCATCACGGGCCATGGCGCCCAGGGAGGAGTCGTCGACGGGGACCTCACGCCAGCCGATGAGGTCGAGTTCCTCCTCGGCGATGATGTTCTCCACGGCGCGCATGGCGTCGAGGGCGGCCATGCGGGAGGCGGGGAGGAAGGCGATGCCGGTGGCGTAGGTGCCGGCGGCGGGCAGCTCGATGCCCTGCTCGGCGAGGACCTCCCGGTAGAAGCGGTCGGGGACCTGCAGCAGGATGCCCGCACCGTCGCCGGTGTTCTTCTCGGCACCCGCGGCACCGCGGTGGTCCAGGTTCACCAGTGCCTGGATGCCCTTGTCCACGATGTCGTGGGTGGCCCGGCCGTGCATGTCGGCGACGAACGCGACACCACAGGCGTCGTGTTCGCGGCTCGGGTGGTACAGGCCCTGGGGACCGGGTGCTGTCGTGGCTACCGTTCGGGCGGTGCTTTCTGCTCGACCTGCGGTGCGTGCCTCAGCGTTCGGGTGTCGTGCCTCTGTTCTGGTCACGGGGGTAGTCAACCTCCATTCGTGGATCGGGACGTCCTTTTGTGTCGCACCGGTCAGGGTGCGGACGCCTGCCTGCACCAGCTCGTCCAACTGGCGCACAATGCGGAGATCTCATTATGTGGCACGATTATTTCGAGTGCGTTAACGGGCAGTTTCTGGTGCGTCACCCGGCCTGCATTCCCGGTGTGATCTTCGCCGCATACACCTACCTCTGCTCCTGCGGGATGGTGTCGGGCGATGTCAGATGATGTCGGGCGGCCTCAGGTAGTCTCCGGCGATGTGGGGTGAGGTTGGGTGATGTTGGATAGGTGGGACCATTCGATGGGTTACCCGGGCCAGGGCGACGATCCGTCCCACTTGTCCGACACGTCTACGGGGGCTGGGGAACTAAGGCTACGGGGGGTCATTTTCGAGGACGATAAGTGACCTCTCCGTAGGCTTTGTTCTGGTCGCGGTCCCCGGCGGTCCGGGTCGGGAGCCGGCGGTCCGGGTCGCGGGGGATCACGTCCCCGTCGAGTAGCGTTGGTGACCGTGAAAGACCCCCTGCGTATTCCCCGAGTCCTCGACGCTGTCCGCAGCGTCTGGGAGGCCCAGCCCGACCTGACCCTGCCGCAGATCTACGGCATCCTCGAGACCAGGGGCATTGCCTGGAACTCCACCGACGAGGAGGTAGTGGAGGTGTTGGACGCTCTGGCGTCCGAGCGTCCGGCACGGTTGCCGGCGGACCTGACGGTCGGTTCCGGCGGGTCGGGGCGCTTCCTCATCGACACCGAGCAGCCCGCGCACCGGGTCACCATCGACGACACCTGGGCAGCGGTGCGTCCGGCGCGGTCCGGACCGACACCGCGGGCCGGGCGCAAGAGGGGCTCCGGCGGCTCCGGCGGCTCCGTCAGTGCCGAGATGCCGCAGCCCACGGTGTGGCGCCACGGCGGGGTGCGCACGGCGAGTGTCGGCGGGCCGCTGACGATCCTCGACACCGACGGCTTCGTCCACCGGTTCGGGCTGGTCAGCCGGATCAGCGCAGTGGATGCCCCGGCTGGCCCGGTGACCTCGCTGAGCGGACTGCGGCGCGATGCGCTCGACGGGCACGTCTACCATCTGCAGCTCGTCGGCGATGAGTTCGCCGGGGCGAGCCTGGTGGTCGACCGGACACTGTGGCTGTTCGATGTCTCCCGGCGCGCAGTGGACCGGGACAGTTTCCGCTGGATATCGCTGGTGACCGCCGAGGTCGGGGAGGACGTCCGGGTGAAGCTGGCCGACGGGACGACGCTGCGACTGCCGGAGCTGGAACGCATCACGGTGCTGGAGTGAGATGAAACATTTTGCCGGGCGCGTACGGTGGAAGTAACGACATCCTCGACACCAGAACGCACGAGAGTGCCTGAAAGTGAAGGTGAGTTCCGATGAACACCATCGGTCGACTCATGAAGTTGTTCATCGGTGCCGTCGCCTTGGTGGCCGCGTTCGCCGTGGCCCCGGCAGCGACCGCTGCCCCAGGTGACGGTGGCTCCCCCGGCGCCACGGCCACCCAGACCCAGACGGTCGCCCAGTCGCTGCCGTCCCCGCCGTCGGTCCCGGGCGTCTCCGACCTGCAGGACTGGGCCGATGACGCACTCTCGAACCTCCCGGGCAGCAGTGATCTTCCGGGTCAGACCCCGGACCAGTCACCGGACCCCGCGCCAGCACCGGCACCGCAGCCCAGCCCGTCGCCTGACCACTCGCCGCGTCCTGCCCCGGCACCGTGTGCCGTGGAAGCGAAGGCGTGCATCAACCTGGGCGACCAGATCGCCTGGCTGCAGGACGGCAACGGCAACATCATCCGCGGGCCGGTGCCGATGAGCTCCGGTAAGGTCGGGTACGAGACTCCCCGTGGGACCACTCAGGTCACCCGCAAGATCGTCGACGAGTGGTCGAACACCTACGATGCGCCGATGCCGTACTCGGTGTACTTCTCGGCCGGGTCGGCCTACCCGGGCGATATCGGCATCGCCTTCCACGAGGGTGACCCGAACGTCATGTCGCACGGCTGCATCCACCTGCTGCACGATGACGCCGTCGCCTTCTTCAACCACCTGCAGGTCGGCGACGTCGTCGACGTGGTGTGAGCCGACGGCCGGTTGACCCGGCGCGCATCCATCGATGCCGACCGGGTCGTCCCCCACGGAAAATTTGGCGGAGACGAGGGGATTTGAACCCCTGGACGATCTCTCGTCGCTGGTTTTCAAGACCAGTGCATTCGGCCGCTCTGCCACATCTCCAACGCTGCGTATCTGGCCTGGGCCGTCGCAGCGGACCCAGTGTATCGCACCGGCGCAGGGAAACACCGAACCACCTCGTACAGCCGTCGATCCCCGGGTCTGCCTCCCCGACTCGCGGCAGTGCCACAGCGGCGGAACACGGTTTGGGGGTAGAACGGTCCCATGAACAGATCAGCCGCCCGTTCAGCTGACCACGACCCCGGAGGCATCCCGTCCCGGACATGGGCGATCATCGGCGGTGTCGCGGTCGTGGCGTCCTTCATCCTGCTGCCGATCGCGGCACGGGTGGGCGCCACAAGCTCGGCTGACACCGCCTTCGTGCTCATCCCCCTGACCTGGCTGCTGTTCGCCTGGGGGATCCTCGGTGGGATCGTCAACGGTACCGGGCTCAGCACCCGTCACCGGGCGACGCTGTGGCAGGTGATCGCCGGCGCGGTCCTGGTGGTGCTGGGCATGTGGTTCGGACGCCAGGACGCCGGGGAGCCGGTGATCTTCAGCCTCGGGCTGCTGGTGTACCCCGGTGTCGCGCTGATCATCAACCCCATCATCCTGCGGGTGGTCCGCCGCCGACGCTCCGGCGGCTGACCCCCCAGGCTCCGACGGGCCCCCACGACGCCCGATGATCCGTACGCTGGGGAGTATGAAGGCCATCATCCAGACTGACCTGAACGACCCCTACTCCCTGTCCTGGCAGGAGACCCACACCCCCACACCGCACGAGGGCGAGGTGCTGGTGCAGGTCGCCGCCGCCGGGCTGAACCGCGCAGACACACTGCAGGCCAAGGGCCATTACCCACCGCCGAACGGGGTGTCCGAGATCCTCGGCCTGGAGGCCACCGGCATGATCTCCGACCCGAACGGCTGTACCCGTCCGGACGGCACCCCCTACGAGGTCGGCGACGAGGTCGGCGCGTTGCTCTCCGGCGGCGCCTACGCCGAGTACACCACCGTGCCGGTCGGCCAGCTCGTCCCGATCCCCGACGGTTTCAGCCTCGCCGAGGCCGCCAGTGTCATCGAGGTGGCCTGCACCGTCTGGTCGAACCTGATGATGACCGCGCACCTCGAGGAGGGCGACACCCTGCTGATCCACGGTGGTGGCGGTGGGGTGGGCATCTTCGCCATCCAGCTGGCCAAGTCGCTCGGCGTGCAGGTGGCGGTCACCGCCGGCAGCCAGGAGAAGCTGGACGTCTGCACCCGCTACGGGGCGGATGTGCTGATCAACTACCGCGAGGAGGACTTCGTCGCCGTCGTCAAGAGCATCGGTGGGGCCGACGTGATCCTCGACATCATCGGCGCGAAGTACCTCGACGGCAACATCTCGGCCCTGGCGCCGGACGGTCACCTGGTGATCATCGGCATGCAGGGTGGTGTGAAGGGCGAGCTGAACATCGCCAAACTGCTGAGCAAGCGCGGCAACGTCTCCGCTACCGGCCTGCGCTACCGCGACCGGGAGGACAAGGCCCGGATCGTCGCCGAGACCGTGGAGAACGTGTGGCCGCTGCTGGCCGACGGCACGATCACCCACCACGTCGACCGGGTCTTCGACGTGCAGGATGCCGCGGACGCCCACAAGGCGCTGCTCGCCGGGGAGATCACCGGCAAGGTCGTGCTCGAGGTCGCCGGCCTGTAGGCCGCTACACCATCCCGCCGACGATGCGGACCAGCAGGTCCACGTCGAACTGGGTGTTGTGCGGGGCCAGGGCCACGCACACCGCCCCGCCCATCTCAGCGACACCCATCTGGTCGAACAGCGCACTCTCCTCCAGACCCACGGTCTGGGCGACGACACCGTTGCTCAGCAACCGCTCCCCCACGCTTGCCGCCTCAATGCCCTGCACCAGGAAACTCACCCGCGGCAGGCGGTCAACGTGGTTTCCCTGGCGTCCCCAGGTGGAATCGTCGTGGGCGCCGTCGGACTCCCCGTCGACACCGATGACGTGCACCCGGTCCAGGTCCCGCAGCCCGTCGATGAGGTAGTCGGCCAGGCCCCCCAGGTACTCCGAGGTGGAGGCCAGCGACGTCGCCAGGCGCTCACGTCGGGTACCCGTGGCGTCCTCGTCCAACTCGGCGAGGTGGTTGACCACGGCGGGCACACCACCGAGCAGACCCGGTGAGATGCCGTCGCGCTCCAGCGCGGCGACCCGGCGCGCGGCCAGGGCCTGCGGGTCCGGGGTGGCGTGGCGTCCGCGGCGCGCCTCGTTCGTGTGCAGTTCGGCGAGCAGGGAGGGGTCACGGAAGACGAGCGCCCCGACCTCAGGGCCGCCCAGCGGAGCAATGTCGAGGGCGACGACGTCCGCACCCCAGGCCGCCATGTCGATCAGGCGGTAGGGGGCGTAGGCACCGGCGTCGACGACCAGCCAACCGTGCGATTTCGCGTGCAGCGTATCGGAGATCGCCCGGATGTCGGTGACCGTACCCAGGTGCGAGTTCGCCGCCGGAACCGCCACGATGGAGGTGTCCATGCTGATCAGGCTGGTGTACTGCCAGGCCGGGAGAGCGCCACTGGTCAGGTCGGCCTCCGCCCACTGCACCGTCGCACCGTAGAGGTCCGCGGCGAGCTTCCAGGGGGTGGAGTTCGCCGGGTCGTCGATGCGTGACAGGACGACCTCGCGTCCCATCCGCAGCTTGCGGGGCACCGCGGTCGCCAGGGTTCCCAGCAGGGCCGCCCGCGACGGGCCCAGCACCACACACTCGGGGGACCCACCGACCAGGTCGGCGATCGCCTCGCGCGCGGCGGTCACCGCGACATCGCCGCGGGGACGTCCTGACTCCCCCTGCAGCGGCGCGGCGCGGAAGGCGCGCGCCACCGCGGAGCTGACCTTCTCGGGCAGCTGCGCCCGCTGAGCTGCGTTCAGATATGTCCAGCCCTCGGACGACGATTCGTAGAGTCCACGCACCCTGGCGATGTCGAACACTGTCCGTCGACCCCTTTCCATTGCTGTCTCGACCGCCACTGATACTACATCCCGGGCCGGACATCGGGAACAGAGTCGGTCAGTGGCCCGAGTGAGCAGCCTGACACGGGTCCGTGTCGCGTCAGTTTCCCTCCCCGACCCCACCGCGGGGTACCGTAATCGCGTGTCCGATTCCGAGAAAACCCCCGTCGCCACCTCAGCGGAGTACGAGCGTTTCGTCGCCGCTCCCGAAGGCGACTCCACACCTGCGTCGAAGTCCCAGACTCTCGGCGCCGCGTGGGACGACCTGAAACGCGGCTTCGGCCAGCGCGAACTCTGGCTCGCACTGGGCTGGCAGGACATCAAGCAGCGCTACCGCCGCTCCGTCCTGGGTCCGGTGTGGATCACCATCGCCACCGGTGTGATGGCCACCGCCCTGGGTCTGCTGTACTCCCTGCTGTTCAACATCGAGCTGAAGGAGTTCCTGCCGCACGTCGCCGTCGGCCTGATCCTGTGGAGCTTCATCGCCGGCTGCATCAACGAGGGCTCCCAGGTGTTCATCACCAACGAGGGCCTGATCAAGCAGCTTCCCAGTGCGTTGAGCGTGCACGTCTACCGGCTGGTGTGGCGGCAGTTCCTGTTCCTGCTGCACAACCTGGTGATCTGGCTGGTGCTGCTGGCGATCTTCCAGATCCCGGTCGGGTGGGAGGTGCTGCTGGCCATCCCGGGCCTGGCCCTGCTGGTGGCCAATGGCGTGTGGGTGTCGATGTTCTTCGGCATCATCGCCACCCGCTTCCGCGACGTGGCCCCGCTGCTGGAGTCCCTGGTGCAGCTGCTGTTCTACATGACCCCGATCGTGTGGATGGACTCCACCCTGAAGGACCGCATCGGTGAGCTCGGCAACAAGGCCTACCTCGCCGAGATCAACCCGCTGTACCACTACATGGCCGTTGTCCGTGGCCCGATGATCGACCAGCCGGTGGAACTGCGCTCCTGGGTGATCGTCTGCGTCCTGACCGTGTTGGGCACCCTGTTCGCCATGGTCTTCATGCGCCAGTGGCGCTCCCGTGTGAGCTACTGGGTCTAGGAAAGCAGGAGAGAAGAGAATCATGGTTTCCATCGACACCTACAACGCCTGCGTCGACTTCCCCATCTTCGACGCGAAGTCCCGCTCCCTGAAGAAGGCCTTCCTCGGTGCGGCGGGCGGCGCCATCGGACGCAACGCCGACAACACCGTCGTCGTCGAGGCACTCAAGGACATCAACCTGCACCTCAAGGAGGGCGACCGCATCGGGCTGGTCGGCCACAACGGTGCCGGCAAGTCCACCCTGCTGCGCCTGCTCTCCGGCATCTACGAGCCGACCCGCGGGTCTGCGGTGGTGAAGGGCCGTGTCGCCCCGGTCTTCGACCTGGGCGTGGGCATGGACCCGGAGATCTCGGGCTTCGAGAACATCATCATCCGTGGTCTGTTCCTCGGCGAGTCCCGCAAGTCCATGGAGCGCAAGATGGACGAGATCGCGGAGTTCACCGAGCTCGGCGACTACCTGGCCATGCCGCTGCGCACCTACTCCACCGGCATGCGCGTGCGTGTGGCGCTGGGCGTGGTGACCTCCATCGAGCCGGAGATCCTGCTGTTGGACGAGGGCATCGGCGCGGTCGACGCGGCTGCAGTCGCTGGTGGAGAAATCCGGCATCCTGGTGTTCGCCTCACACTCCAATGAGTTCCTGGCGCAGCTGTGCGACTCCGCACTATGGGTCGACCACGGGTCGATCCGGTCCTGCGGGCCGGTCGACGAGATCGTCGGACAGTACGAGGGGCCGGGGGCGCAGGAGCACGTGCGCAATGTGCTGCGGGACCTGGGGCGGCTGTAGCTGGGGGTTGGGCGGCGCCCGGGCGGGACAGAATTCTCTTCACGCCCTGCTTCCTTGCTGCTCAGGTCCGACTTCCGCGCTACCCTCGGGGGTACGTCGTCCCGGTCGACGCCGGCTGTCGCTGGTTGTCACTCACTGTCGCTGATAATCACTGACCGGGACTCACCTGTTCGCCCGACCCCCGAGGACACATGTGAAGCTCCCGAACCCCTTCTCCCGTCGCCGCACGCGCGACTCCGCTGCGGCATCCGGTGCGTCCGGTGCGTCCGGTCCGTCCAACAACGACGGTGACGTCAGCGAGGACGAACTGTCCCCTGAATCCCGGGAAGCGCTCAAGGGCATCGCTGACCTCGACGAACCGGACGGAAAACTCGCCCGCCAGTTCCTCAGGGCCGTCGACAAGGCCTCCGAGATCCAGGCGCCCGCGATCGAGAAGTACGTCGGCCACATCCGGCGACGGCACCGCAGGAAGTCGGTCGAGCGGCAGCAGAAGATCATCGACCGGCACTTCCGCAGGCTCGCGACCGGGACCGGGGCGGGCACCGGCGCGCTGGCGTTCTTCCCCGGTATCGGGACGTTCCTGAGCATGGGCGCGGCCGGCGGCGAGGCGCTCGGCATCGTCGAGGTCTTCGCGCTCTACACCCTGTCCAGTGCCCGGCTGCGCGGTGTCGACATCAGCCACCGGGAGGCGCGCCGACGTCTGATCCTGTTCAGCATCGCCGGGGCGGCCGGTAATGAGGCAGTCTCCGCGGCCTCGGGCGCGAAGGGGGTCGGTGGCCTGCGGAAACTGGGTTCGGCCAGCGACGCCGAGAAGCGGAACATCAACTCGCGGCTGGGACGCATCGCCTTCCGTCAGCTGCGTCGACGGATGACCGGGGCGGCCTTCGCGAAGATGCTGCCGCTGGGTGTCGGCGCGGTGCTGGGCGCACGGGCGAACCGGAAGCTGGCGAACACGATGATCAGCCACACCAACGCCGTGCTCAGCGAGTCGGGGAAGACCGACTGAGGGTAGTACCCCGGCCTGCGTGAAATGTGCATACCTGGAGGTACGGGTTCCGGGCGGTTCCCGTACCTCCAGGTATGCCTACTTCGGGTGGGGAGTAACAGGCCGTCCATGTCGAACATAGTGGCGAGTCGAGGATTTCGTGTCCGACCCGTTCCATACGGTGAACAACTGAAGATCAGACACCAGGGACATCACCCCTCATCTCCAGAAAGGCCACCAGATGACCAACCCCTACGCACAGAACCCCAACGCCAACAACACCTTCGACCGTCCGGCAGCACCCGCACCTTCTCCGGCGTCCACGTCCGCACCGTCGACCGCGCCCTCGGCGGCCGTTGAGCATGGAGGCGGGCGACCTCATCCTCGTCGACTTCCCGATCTGGCGCATCCACAGCGTCCGGAACAGTCGCAGAAACCACCCCACCCGGTGGGACCAGTTCCGCGAATATGGACCGCTGACGTCGATGCGCTGGGACCCACACCCCGGTCCGCGCGACACCTTCCCCGACCACGGCGTCTACTACGGTGCCGGTGACCCCGACACCGCCTTCGCCGAGGTCTTCCAGGGACTCAGGACGATCGTGCTCAGCGGCGACCGACTGATGATCGCCTGGACCCCGTCGCGTCCGCTGCGACTACTCAATCTCATGCCGGAGTCGGACTGGGCCATCCGTCAGGGTGTCAGTGCCACGCTTCCCCAAGCGACGAAGGCCATCTGCCGATCGTGGTCCCGTAGCATTCACGACCAGCTCGCCGTCGGCAACTCCCCACAGGTCGAGGGGATTCTCACCCCCTCCACCGTGACCGGACAGCCCATGACCGTCCTGTTCGCACCCGCGTCCTCCGCCTTCCCTGTGGCGCCAGAGTTCTCCCGTCCGCTCACCTATCCGGTGGTGACGGTCCTGGCCAGACGAGCCGCACACCGTCTCCACCGGCCCTACATGGCACAATGATCCCCATGTCTGAACCCTCTGCGCCCTCTGCAGCCGTCCTGGACCCGTCAGGGACCACCGCCGCCGTCATCGTCACCTACAACCGTGTCGAGCTGCTGCAGCACTCCCTGAAGGTGGTCTGCGACCAGACCCACCCGGTGGACAAGGTCATCGTCGTCGACAACGGCTGCCAGGACGAGGTGCGCGTCCTGCTCGAGGACCTCGCCGGCGACCGTGCGGTGTACGTCCCCTCGAAGACGAACCTCGGCGGTGGCGGCGGGTTCGCCCTCGGCTTCCTCACCGCACTCTCGCTCGGGGTCGACGCCGTGTGGTGCGCCGACGATGACGGACGGCCCGCCGACGAGAACGTCCTGGCCACCCTCTACGACGTCGCCGCCCGCCACCAACTGGCGGAGGTCTCCCCGGCGGTGTGCAACATTACCGAGCCGGAGCGTCTGGCGTTCCCGCTGCGTCAGGGTGTGGTGTGGCGTCGCTACCTGCACGAACTGGAGGGCGGCTTCCTGCCCGGCATCGCCAGCCTGTTCAACGGCGCGCTGCTCAGCGCCAAGGCGATGGAGGTCATCGGGGTGCCGGACTACCGGCTGTTCATCCGCGGCGACGAGGTGGAGTACCACCGCCGGCTGGTGCGCTCCGGGCTGGCGTTCGGCACCTGCCTCACCACGTCCTACCTGCACCCGGACGGTGCGGACGAGTTCAAGCCGATCCTCGGCGGCAGGATGCACACCCAGTACCCGGACAATGAGTCGAAGCGCTACTTCACCTACCGCAACCGCGGCTACCTGATGAACCAGCCGGGGATGCGACGGCTGCTGCCGCAGGAGTACGCCCGGTTCGCCTGGTTCTTCCTGGTGCAGCGTCGCGATGTGAAGGGTTTCCGCGAGTGGCTGTCGCTGCAGTCCAAGGGCCGGGCGGAGAAGTTCTACCGGCCCTGAGTGTTCGGCGGCGCGCGGTGGCTGTGACGGTGGCGGTTGTCGCCGTTGCTGCCCTGGCGTCCTGCAGTTCCCCGCCGGATTACGTCGGCGAAGTCGGCACCATGATGGATGCCGAGGGCGCCATGACCGTCTTCGTGCACACCTGCGGCTATGACATCGACGAGGTGGCCGTCGCGTCCGACGGCGACACGGTCGCCACCTTCGTTCCGGACGCTCCATTCTCCGGCACCCAGTCCTTCACGCTCGGCGAGCCTGCGCCGTCGGGGTGGGACGCCTCGTCCGAGGTTCAGGGTGCCGCGCTGACCACCGATCCGAACGCCACCATCACCGTCGAGGTCTCCCAACACGATCCCGGCGCAGACGAGCAGTTCCGGGGCGGGGAGGCCACCATGGAACGACTCCTCGACCAGCAGGGCAGGATCGTCATGGGAAAGTCGCACAAGAGCGGTGATCAGTCCCTCACCGACCCGCCGGAGTGGGACGACGCCTGTTCCCACGAATACGACAGCCCCGAGACCACGGGCGCTGACGACTAGGGGCCGCCCACCGTTCCACCCCTCCCGACCGGACCGTCTCGTCTCCGCTTCCACTGCGCCCTGTCATGTGAAATCCCCATGCCTGGAGGTACGCTGACCGAGGTCAGAGCGTACCTCCAGGCATGGGAATTTCTCGAGTCCGGGAGAGCGACGGGGCATCGGGATGACCTCCGCGGCGGGGCGGCAGGGTGCAGTGAGCCGGGTCAGGCACCAGGCGCTTAGTGCTTGAAGATGATGGTGCGCTGGACGATGAAGTTGATCGCCGTGCCCGTCCCCTGCGCGATGATGAACGCGCCGGTCATGGCGATGGGATCTGCCCAGCCCCACCCGGTGAACAGGTGGTCACAACCGGTCTGCAGCCCGATGTTGACCACGAAAGTCAACGCATAGAGCACCACGACAGCAAGGAAGCGCTTCTTCGAGGCCTCCGACTGGAACGTCCACCGACGGTTGATCATGTAAGCCGTGGTCGTACCGGCAATGAAGCTGATGGTGCGCGCCACCGGGACCGGGAAACCGAAGACCAACTGGAACAGTGCCAGCAGCCCCAGGTCCACCACCGCCGACAGCCCACCAGTCAGCACGAAGCGGAACAGCTGGGTCTTCAGGTCCAGGCGGACGACCTCGCCGACCGGGGTGTCCGAACCGGCCGGGGCATATGCGGGCGTCTGGGTGGATTCCTGCCCGGGAGCATCGGACGCACCGGATTCGCCCGACGCACCCTTGTCGCCGCTCGCGTCGACCTGCTCGGTCACATGTCCTCCTTGGAATTGTTGCCGGAGTTGGCACTCGCGTCAGTACTACCATCGGCTGGCAGCGGCGTCACATGCGTGATCACCCGGTGGTCGCGGAACGTCCACATCTTGTTGATCAGGAAGTTCACCGGGATCGCCACGATGACGCCGATCAGGTTGCCCCAGTAGATCGGGTCACGCAGGCCGGACGACCCGTCGAAGAACTCCCGCGACAGGTGGATCGGCGACTCCGGGTTGATCATCGCCGTCTGCACCAGCAGCGTGACCAGCAGGCCACCGACACCGACCAGCATGAAGGAGAACATCTCCTTGAACCAGGAGGACTTGCCGGCCGTCCGGAACGTCCACCGCCGGTTGAGGTTGAAGTTCCACAGGTTCGCCACCACGAACGCCAGCACGGCGAATACGTGGTACCAGCGGATGTTGTAGTTGGTGCCGAGCAGGTTGGCGAAGACCTCGTGGCCGTCGTGGTCCCACAGCCACTGGGTGGCTTTGTTCGCCACGACCACGACCCCGGCATTGACGACCACGCCGGACGCCCCGACGATGCCGAACTTGGTGAACTGCCGGACGAGCCGACGGGTGTGCTCGGTAGCACGCTGGACCGCGCTCGACCCGCCATCGACGATGTCTGCCGCGGGGCCCGCGGAGCCGTTATCATCGGCGGAGTCGGGCCGTTCGGCCAGGGCATCAGTCACGTGAGTCGGATCCATTTCGTCATACCTGCAGGCACCGGTAGTCAGCCGGTCGTTGTCGGTCATACGCTACTGCCCTCGGCAGTATTTTTCGACTACGGGCGTCCCCCGGGCACGTCCGCGGCACCGCCACCACCGTCATCGGCGTCATCGGCGTCATCGGCGTGACAGTCCCAGCGCTGGAGCAGGTAGCGGTACATCTCGAGTCGTTCCACCAGGCTGCACCGCCTCACCAGCGGCGTCACCCCGGACACCGTGGCATCCCGCTGCCCCCACACGTCCGCGCCGCAGGTGGCCAGGACATGCCCGGTCGCCGCGGACAGCTGGCGGATCTCCGCGGCATCCAGCGGGTCGGACGACAGTTTGCCGACATCCGGGTCCAAGTCGGCGTCCGCCCGGGTGAATCCCAGGCCGGCCATCAGCATCTCGCTGATCTCGTCGGATGCGGCCCGGTCCGACAGTGTCGACAGCGCCACGATCCGGGCCCATGCGGCGGCGCGCCCGACCGGGGTCGTCTCCGCCGGCAATGTCGACAACACCGACTGGATCTCGTCGGAGACCTGCGCCGGACGCTCCAGATCCAGCGCCTGCAACAACGGGGTGAACTCGTACAGGTCCCCGGCGAGCAGCAGGTCGCGCAGTTCCGGGGTGATGCCCGCCAGGATCTGTTCGACGGTCTCCTCGCCGGTCAGCGTCACGTTCACCGCCGCCAGGTCGACGTCTCTCGGGATGCCGGACGCACCGTCCTGCCGTCCGTCCCCGGTTCGGACGCCCTGCTCAGGGATGAAGTCACCGGCGAGACACACCGCCTCCGGGGTGTGGTCGTCCCTGGTCATGGAGCCGGCGGTGGTGACACTGAACACTGCACCGTCGGCGACGAGCGTGGCTGTGCCATCGCGTCCCAGTGCCTCCCGGAGTGGGGTGGCGATCGGGGCGGCGGTACGACTGTAGACCCGCAGGCGGTCGCGGCGGCGGGCGCGTACCGCCCAGGCCACCCCGTCCGGTGGAGAAGTCACCCGGGAGGACGCTGCAGAAGATGCGGCAGACGCTGTCGTCGGCCGCATCGCCGCTGATCCGGAGACCGCGCCACCGACCACCGTGTCCCCGGCGTCCTGCAGCATCCGCACCGCACCCGGCCAGGAGAAGGCGATCAGTACAGCGCGGACTGTCTCGGCCACCGACATCGCACTGTTGACACCTAGTGCCCTGGTGAAGTACCCCTCACCGGGCCGGTGGTGCTCGGCCAGGAGAAGGAGGGTGACGTCCTCATCATTGGTGTCGCTGGTGTCGGTGCCTGCCTCACCGTCGGAATCACCGCCGCCGTCCGATCCCCGCCGTGACGCGCTCCGCGCTGTATTTTCGACCGCGTTCAGCAGCGGTAGCGGCAGTACCGACGCCAAGCCGTCACTGACCGACGCGCCGCGGGCGCGGTCGGGCCAGGGAGCATGCCGTGCGTTCATGCCACCCAAGGGTAGCGGGGTTGGCCACACTGTGCCGGGGATGAACTGTCGCCCACGCGGGGCAGCAGTGGGCTGGTGGGGGGGGTAGCAAATGTGCGTCCCAAGCGGCTAGCGGAGCACCACCGGCAGGGCCCGCAGCTCACCACCGAGCCGCTGGGCGCGCAGCTTCTCTGCGGCATTCCAGTCCCTGACCAGCCACCGAACCCCACGGGCGGTCGCCATGCAGGCGGTGACCGCGGCCGCCGCATCCCCGGTCAGCCCCTGCGGTGCCGGGCCGTCCTGCGCGGCGAAGGAGATCTCGCCCCACGCCGGTTGACGCTTGCCCGGATTCTCCTCGGCGAACTGCTCCTTGTTGCGTTCCAGCTCCGCCGTCGCATTCTCCAGCGTCGCCTCCAGGTCCACCACCTGTGCGGACTGCGGCAGTCTCGCGAGGGTGGCGTCCTGTGTGTCACCGGCGACGACGACCGGACGCGCCAGCAGCAGTTCCAGCACCGCGTCCCGGTCGTCGCGCTGCTCGATCCAGTCGGCGTCGGCGGCGAAACCGTGGACACCATCCTGGTCGACCAGCCAGGCGCCGCTGAAATCACCGAGCAGGACGCGGGCGTCAACCTCCACCTGCCACACCGCCGTAGACTCCCCGACAGTCGCCGCGACGAGCAACGGCGGGTCCTGGGGACGGGTCGCCCCGGCCTGGGAGGCCTGGGACTGGTCCGACTGTGCTGGCTGTGCCGGGTTTTCGCTCATCATGCCTTCCCATTCCCGGTGCGACCGGCCTGGCGGCTGGTCAACACCGTGTTCACCCCGACGGCCACCCCGGCCTGCAGCAGCCCGTTCACCGTATTCGGTGCCTTCCGGCACAGCGCTCCGACGAGGGGCAGGCGTCCGCCGACCTTGCGCACCGCCGACTCCCCGACCGCGTCGAACTTCTCCGTCAGCCAGGCAGTGAGGGCGACCGTTCCGGCCACCGCGCCGAAGACCATCACGGCATTGGACACCCGCTTCGCGATGGATTGCTCACGCCAGGTCGCCGCAGCTTCAGCGAAGTTCGCCGAGATTTCCTCCCGGGTCTCCTCCGGGGTCGACCGGAACTCGCCGACGACAACCGGGGCGACCGCGCCGACGAGGACCACGGCTTGCCCGGCGCGGCGCAGCCACGGTGTCGACACAGCGTCCCGCAACCCGTAGTAGCCCAGGGTGGCCGTCACGAGGGTCGCAAGCTGGGCGGGCGGCATCGGCTCGTTGGTGCTCGACGGTGCGGCTACTGGCGTCGCTGCGGACGGGTCGGTCATCGGTGTGGCGCTCCTGTACTGGTCGTGGTCGGCACTGATCGCGGTCGGCCGGGTTCTTCCCCGAGTCTAGGTGAGCGTACGGACACGGGGTATCGTCAGTGACCATGTTCGGACGAGATAAAGGCACAGGCGAGCGCGACAAAGCCAAGCAGCGGATGCGCCGCAACATCGCCAAGGCCACCAAGGGCGAACCGGCCGGCTCCAAGGGCGCCCGCGCGGAGACCAGCGTGGTCGGTGGCACCGTGGAGGACAAGCACTACGAGGCCGCCCAGCACGCAGAGGCGCCGATGAACGAGTTCATGGTCCGCCTGCTCGCCCAGGAACTGCCGGTGCTGGACTCCGTCAGCCGACGCATCATCAACCAGGAGCTCCGCGAGCACAAGGAGGCCGGGAAACCGCAGATCACCTGCGTGGCCGAACTGCCGGAGACCGTCCAGGAGATCCTGGGGTTCTAGGGGTTCTAGGGGCTCTAGGCAGCGCCCTTCCACCTCAGTCCAGCGACAGCTCGCGCATCAGATCCGCGTAACGCTGACGCACCTGCTCGTCCTCGGCATAGCGGGATGCCGCCGCCATCCGGTGCGACACCGCGTCCACCAGCCACGGGGTGTCGGCCCGACGCGCCTGCTGCACCACCGACTCGAAGATCGTCAACGCCGCATCGTCCCGGCCCTGCACGTGCAGCAGCAACGCCTCCTCGGTCAACGCCTCCAGCCGGGCCCCGCCGGTGCGCGCGGCAGAGTCCTCGGCGGTGTCCCCAGCGGCTGCGCCAGCACCCGTGCCGGACGCTCTACCAGCGGTGTTCCCGGCGGTTTCCGCGGCCTTCGCCTCCCCGGCCGCCCACCCGGTGAGCTCCAGGGCAGTGTCGACCCGCTCAGCGTGCACCAGGCCCCGGTTGATGACCAGCACCCCGTCGACCAGTTCGCTCGCCGCCCGCTGCGGACTCGTCGCCTGCGCCAGGTACTCGTGCGCCTCGGCCAGGCGGGCGCACTGCACAGGCCACTCGGAGTCGAAATGCTCCGCGGTCAGCGCGGTCGCCAGCCGGGTGGCCTGTAGTTCGCGGCGGAAACGGGTCGCCGGGAAACGCATCCAGTCCAGTCCCTCGACCTCGTCGAAGCCCTCGATGATCATCGCCGCACGCGCGAAGTCACGGTCGTCGAGACAGGCGGCGGCGCACCTGACCTGGCTTTCCGCGGCGTACTCCCACAATCCCCAGTGCTCGGCGGCCGCCGCGGCCTCGGAGTGGGTCTCCGCGGCCACCCGGTGGTTGCCCAGGGCGGACAGGGTATCCCCGCGGCCGGAGAGCAGTCGGATGCGTCGGGTACGGAGGTCGTCCTCCACATCGACGCCATCCACGGCGTCCTCGCTACTGGTGCTGGCGCCTGCATCTGTGTCGGCACCACCGCCGCCGGGATCCGTCGCAGGACGCTCAGCCTGCGACTGCTCCACCAACTCCAACGCCCGGTCGTAGATGGCCAGTGCCTCGAAATACA
>DHCFJ07801__coassemble_1625_pt1 | contig 40238 bp, 32 predicted proteins | sample DHCFJ07801__metabat2_low_PE_008 | metagenome-assembled genome bin DHCFJ07801
CTCGAACGACGAGTCCGTGCGGCGCTCAACCTCACTCCGCTCGGCTTCGTCCAACAGCTTCGCATCGAACGAGCTCGGCACCTCTCATCAACCACGGACCTCACCTCCGCCGAGATCGCGCTACGGGTCGGCTACGAGAACGCCGAGACTCTGCGCGCCCTCCTGCGTAGGGAGCGACGCCGTTCCTGACCTATCGCCCTGCCTTAGAACCACCTCTCAGCACGTCGCGTCGACGCTCCTGCGTCGCCCCTGGACGCCCCACTCGACACGCCCGCAGCACAGGCCATGTGACGAGTCCCGGTACAACCGTCGGCGACTGCACTGACGCGCTGGGCTATGTTCCGCCGGTGGAGTTCGAGATGAATCTGCTCAACAAACCTGCTGCTGAGGAACCTGAGGCAGCTTAGTTACCTGTCCACGATGTGCGGGGAAGGCCACCTGCGCAGAATTGGCCACACTCCTCCGTCTGAAGATTACGGAAGTCTCACAATAGGTGAGAAGGAGCGGCGCGGCTGTTCACCGCATATCTGACGTTACCGCTGTTCAGTAGTCTCAGAATGGCTGAGAAACGTCTCACTTCGAGTAAGATCGGTCAGGTGCTCTCCCACTGTGGGGTGCGGGAGGTACACCTGCGCACCGGTGGCGAGGAATTCCTCGCTCTTGCGCTGCATCCCGGCAATCGCCGCCTGCGCCTCGGCACTGCCGTAGGTATCCCGGATGTCCTGTGAGATACGCATCGAACAGAACTTCGGCCCGCACATCGAACAGAAGTGCGCCGTCTTCGCCGGTTCAGCGGGAAGTGTCTCGTCGTGGAAGTCCTGCGCGGTGACCGGGTCCAACCCGAGGGCGAATTGGTCACGCCACCGGAACTCGAACCGGGCCTTGGACAGGGCGTCGTCGCGTGCTGTGGCTCCTGGATGCCCCTTGGCCACGTCGGCGGCGTGTGCGGCGATCTTGTAGGTGATGACACCGGTCTTCACGTCGTCCCGGTTCGGCAGGCCGAGGTGTTCCTTGGGGGTGACGTAACAGAGCATGGCGGTACCGTGGCGTGCGATCTCGGTCGCCCCGATGGCCGAGGTGATGTGGTCGTATCCCGGCGCAATGTCGGTGACCAGCGGTCCGAGCGTGTAGAACGGCGCCCCGTCGCACAGCTCCTGCTGACGTTCGACGTTCTCGCGGATCTGGTGGAGCGGGATGTGACCGGGACCCTCCACCATGACCTGCACGTCGTACCCCCACGCCCGGTGGGTCAGTTCGGCGAGGGTGTCGAGTTCGGCGAACTGTGCGGCGTCATTCGCGTCCGCGATCGATCCGGGGCGCAGACCGTCGCCGAGTGAGAAGGCGACGTCGTAGGCGGCGAAGATCTCACAGAGCTCGTCGAAGTGTGTGTAGAGGAAGTTCTCCTCGTGGTGCGCCAGGCACCAGCCCGCCATGATCGATCCCCCGCGCGACACCATTCCGGTGACCCGGTCGGCGGTCAGCGGGATGTAGCGCAGCAGGACCCCGGCGTGCACGGTCATGTAGTCCACGCCCTGCTCGCACTGTTCGATCACCGTGTCGCGGTAGATATCCCAGGTCAGTGCCTCTGCGTCGCCGTCGACCTTCTCCAGTGCCTGGTAGATCGGGACGGTGCCGATGGGGATGGGCGAATTGCGGATGATCCATTCCCGGGTGGTGTGGATGTCGTTGCCGGTGGACAGGTCCATCAGTGTGTCGGCGCCCCAGGTGGCGGCCCATTCCAGCTTCGACACCTCCTCACTGATCGAGCTGGTCACCGCCGAGTTTCCGATGTTGGCGTTGATCTTCACCAGGAACTCCCGACCGATGATCATCGGCTCGGATTCCGGGTGGTTGATGTTCAGCGGGATGATCGCGCGACCGGCGGCGACTTCGCTGCGCACCAGTTCCACGTCGCAGTTCTCCCGCAGGGCCACGAACCGCATTTCCGGGGTGACGACACCCCGACGCGCGTAGTGCATCTGCGTCACCGTGCGGCCCGGTTCAGCACGACGGGGTTCAGGACGTCGTCCCTGCCACTGTTGGGACGGTGCGCCACGGCGGACGGCGGCCCGGCCGTCGTCGATCAACTGTCGTTCACGGAAACGCCCGATACGGGTGTCTCCACGTGCCCGGATCCATTCTTCACGCCAGGGGGCCAGGCCTTCTTCCGGGACGCTGCCCGGCCCGGCGGTCCGGTAGACCTGCAGTGGCGGGTTGGGGCTGCCGTCCGGGGAGTTCTCCTGGTGGATCTCGGTGACCGGGACCCGGATGCCGTGGTCTTCGATCCATCCGCACCGGTGCGCGGGGTGCTGCTGGACAGGGGTGGACGGGGCAGACGGGGTAGACACAGCTACGCTCCTCACTTCCTACGCCGGTATCAACCGGATCAGGTTCGACGGTCCCGGACGATCACAGTCCGGTCTCAGCCCCTCGTGGGGCACCCGTGTGGACGCCTCATACCTACCACGGCAGTGAGGACACATCAAAACCGGCTCTTCGTGATTCAGAGTGCGTAGCTGCCGGCGGGGCGGGATCGGTGTGGCACAACATGTAGGGGCCCTGGGGCCCGAACCCCTGATGGTGGACACGGTGTTGTAGCGGATACACCACCGGAACACGTCCCGACGGCACACCAGCTGGTTGGTGAAGGTCTTCGCGTCCTGAAGGACCTCGCGCTTGAGGGCGGCATTGAACGACTCGGCCAGCGCGTTGTCCGCGCTGGTACCGATCGCGCCCATCGACTGGCGCGGCCCCAGGCGGCGACAGGTGTCCTGAAATGCCCCGGACGTGTAGACACTGCCGTGGTCCGAGTGAAAGACCGCACCGGCGAGACTGCCACGCTGGTTCTTCGTCATCACCAACGCTTCGTATAGCTCACCGGGTTAGCTAGTCTACGGGAAATGACTTTCCGGCTCGTCCGTGTCTGCGCTCTCCTCGGTCTCCTCGGTGAAGACATCGACCATCGCGTCCAGGAAGTCGATGATCTCGCGCCGGGCGGACGGAGACACCTGCCGGGCCACCTGCATCATCCTGTCGTGCATCGGGCCTAGCGCATCGGACATCTCGTCCCGGGAGAGGTCCGTCACCGTCAACGTCACCGACCGCCGGTCACTGGGGTGGCCGGTGCGCACGACATGGCCGGAACCGGTGAGCCGGTTGAGCAGCTTCGCGGTCGCCGCCGTCGAGATCTGCAGGGCCGAAGACAGGTCACGAGCAGTGAAGACGTCCCCAGCGCGCTCGGCGGCGGAGATAAGCCGGATGGCCTCCAGGTCGGTGGAGTTGAGTCGCATCCGACTGCACATCCGTTGACGCATGTCATGGTCGGCGCCCCGGAACCGACGCAGGGCCTCGAGAAGCTCCACGTTGGGGTCGCGCCCGTCGTACCAGTAGTCGGTCTGCATCGTCATCTCGTCACGTAGGGCCACTGTCCAGCGTGAACAGTGTACTAGACGCGGCACTGCACCGGAAGAATGACGGTGCGAACATATGGCTACCGGGCCATTATTTCGGTGACAGTACCGGTCCGGAACTAACGTTTTGAATTCACCCGGACTGAAACTTCCGTAGCATCGGAAGAATGTCATTCCTGCGACCGCAGCCATTCTTCCACCACACCTACCTCCCGGTCTCCGCCGACACCGCCTGGGACTGGCACACCCGCCCTGGTGCCGTGGTCAGGCTGACGCCCGGTATCGCCAGGATGACGGTCACCGGTGAAGCGGACAGTCTCCGCGACGGCACCACCACCTTCCGGCTCCCGGGCGGCGTCGCCTGGCGTGCCCGGCACCAGGCCGGGGAGTTCGAGGACGGACGCAGGTTCACGGACGTCCTGGAGTCCACGCCGCGGACGGCCCTGAACACCCTCGTCACCTGGCGCCACGAGCACGAGATCGCTCCGAACGGCGAGTTGTCCTGCACGGTCACCGACACCATCACCACCAATGCGCCGGATGCACTGCTGTCGAGGATCACGAGTTACCGTGACCGTCAGCTCACCGCCGACCTTCGTCGACTGGAGGAGATGCGGCAGTGGGACGGTACGCCGCTGACCGTCGCCGTCACCGGGCCCAGTGGAACCGTCGGAACCCAGCTGGTGGCGATGCTGCAGACCGCGGGGCACACCGTGATTCCCCTGTCGCGGAGTGAGAGGCCGGGTGGCCGGGTCTGGGATCCGGAGTCGCCGGCGTCCGATCTCCTCGACGGGGTGGACGCCGTGGTGCACCTGGCCGGTGCGCCCATCGCCGGACGTTTCACCGACAGTCACCGTGACGCTGTGCGTGAGTCCCGCGTCGGTCCGACGCGCAGGCTCGCCGAGCTTGCCGCCGAGACCCCCGGTCTCACGACGTTCATCTGTGCCTCTGCCGTCGGCTACTACGGGGCGGACCGTCCGGAAGCAGTCACCGAAGAGTCCCCACCGGGCGCCGGCTTCCTCGCCGAGGTCGTCTCCGACTGGGAGGAGGACTGTCAGCCGGCCCGCGACGCCGGTCTCCGGGTAGCGAACATCCGCACCGGTCTGGTGCTGGCCGGAGGCTCACCACTGCTGACACTCCTGGGAGCCTCGTCCCGCATCGGAGGCGGCCCGCTCGGTAGTGGGGAGCAGCACTTCCCCTGGGTGGCGGTGGATGATCTGGTGGACATCTACCACCGCGCCGTCGTCGACCCTGATATGTCGGGACCGGTGAATGCGGTGGCCCCGGAGGAGATAACCCAGGCGGACTTCGCCGCCGTCCTCGCGGACCTGCAGACACTGCGGGTCCCGCTCGCTCTCCCGGTGCCGACCCTGGGACCACAGGTGCTCCTGGGTCGGGAAGGGGCCGAGGAGCTGGCCCTGGCGGACCAGCATGTTCTCTGCGACAAGCTCGGTCGTGCCGACCACCGCTTCAGGTTCACCGCGGTCCGGGAGGCGCTTCGTCACGAGCTGGCATTGAACTGACGAGGTAAATCGCTAATATTATTGCTAACGAGGTTAGCTAATGTAGTATCGACGCGAGTCTGACTTTTATCAAGCCGCGTCCATGAATGGGCGTATATCCACCATGAAAGCGTGATGTTCTTGCGCACTTTGAGCACCGACACACAACTGTCCTTTGATTCGCTGCTGCTCCTGTCCTTCGGCGGGCCGGAGAAATCGGAGGACGTCGTCCCCTTCCTCGAGAACGTCACCCGGGGTCGCGGTATCCCCAGGGAAAGGCTCGAGGTGGTCGGCGAACACTACTTCGCCCTGGGCGGGCGTAGCCCGTTGAACGACCTGAACCGCGAGATGATCACCACCATCCGCAGCGCACTCGAACGCCGGGGACTGGACATCCCGGTGTACTTCGGCAACCGGAACTGGCACCCGTTCATCGAGGACACCGCCGAGGCCATGGCCCGGGACGGGGTCCGCAACACCGCTGTGTTCGCGACGTCCGCCTGGGGCGGGTACTCCGGGTGCCGGCAGTACCACGAGGACATCGCACGGGCCCGACGAGCTGTCACCGAGCGGGGGAGTGTCCCGCCCCGGATGACGCGTCTGGGCCAGTTCCACGACCATCCACGCTTCATCACCGAGTTCGCCGACGCGGTGGATGCCGCACGGGCCACCCTTCCCACTGCGGCTGACCGCGACGGCGCCGAGCTCATCTTCACCGCCCACTCCGTACCGCTCAGTGCGGATGCCGAGGCAGGTCCGCCCGGGGTCGGTGGTCAGCTCTACTCGAGGCAGGTCCGCGACAGCGCGCGGTTGATCCTCCAGGCGAGCTCCTTCGGTGCTGACGCCGTTGCCGGGGCGGGGGCCACCACGGAGCCCACCGTGGTGTGGCAGTCGCGGTCGGGCCCGCCCTCGATCCCGTGGCTCGATCCCGACATCTGTGACCATCTGGAGGCGAGGGCCGCGTCCGGCAACGCGCGTCCCGTGGTCCTCTGCCCGGTCGGCTTCGTGTCGGACCACGTCGAGGTCCTCTGGGACCTCGACACGGAGGCCCGGGACACCGCGCGGTCGCTCGGTGTCGAGCTTGTCCGGGCGGCGACGCCCGGGTCGACCGCAGGATTCGCCGACATGGTCGTCGACCTCATGAGGGACGCTGCGGACGCTGAGAACGCTGAAAACGCTGCGGACGGCAGTGGCGTCGGGGCCGGCGTCGGTATCGGAGAAATGCCGAATTTCGGTAACACGGTCAATGGCTCACTGTGCGCCCTCCACTGTTGTGGATCGTGAAAATTTGACCCGTAAATCCATCTCCTGTGTCCACACATATGGAAAAGGAAATGGTGGCGAGAGATTCGGGCCACGGTTACGATGGGGTCTATGGGCAATTTCGCATTGGCAAACCCGTCCACCGGAAACACCGAAGAGACATTCAACCGCATCAATGACGACGACCGCGACGCCATCCTGGACACCGCCAGCACGGCGTACGACAACTGGCGGAAGACCACCATCGAGGAACGCGCCGCCGTGCTCAACCGCGCCGCGGACCTCTACACCGAACGCGCCGACGAGCTGGCGTCCTACATCGGCCGCGAGATGGGCAAGCTGACGTCCTGGGCGAAGGCCGAGATCGGCATCGTCGCCGACATCTACCGCTGGTATGCCGAGCACGCCCATGAGCTGCTCGCCGACAAGGAACTCGCCGCGCAGGGCGCCACGCGGACGTTCGTGCGCAAGGACCCGATCGGGCCGCTGCTGGGCATCATGCCCTGGAACTTCCCCTACTACCAGGTCGCCCGCTGGGCCGCCCCGAACCTGCTGCTGGGCAACAGCCTCGTGCTCAAGCACGCCTCCATCTGCCCGCTGTCCTCCCAGGCATGCCAGGACATCCTCGTCGAGGCCGGCCTGCCGCAGGGGGTCTTCCAGAACATCTACGCCTCCGGCTCCCAGATGGACGCCTTCGTGGCAGACCCCCGCATCGCCGGGGTGTCACTGACCGGTTCCGAGGGCGCCGGTGCCGCGGTCGCGAAGACCGCCGGCGAGAACTACAAGAAATCCCTGCTCGAGCTCGGCGGCAACGACCCCTTCATCATCATCGATAACGAGAACCTCGACTGGGTCCTCGACCAGTACGTGAAGATCCGCATGTACAACACCGGTCAGGCCTGCAATGCGCCGAAGCGGCTGATCGTCCTGGAGGACTTCTACGACGACGTCGTCTCCGGGTTGGAGAAGCGCATCGGCGAGCTGACCGTCGGCGCGTGGGACGACCCGGACGCCGACGTCGGACCGTTGTCGTCGATCGACGCCCGCGACGAGATCGTCCAGCGACTCAAGGACGCCGCCGACGCCGGCGAGGCCACCGTCCGCGTCGGCGGTGGTGCCGTGGACCGTCCGGGTGCGTTCATGCAGCCCGCGCTGCTCACCGATGTCGACCCGAGCGCGGACGTCGGCTGCAACGAGGTTTTCGGTCCGGTCGCGATCGTCTACTCCGCGAAAAACACCGACGAGGCGGTGGAGATCGCCAACAACTCCGACTATGGCCTGTCCGGCTCGGTGTGGGGTGCGGATGTGGAGGCCGCCTGGAGGGTCGCCGCCCAGCTCAACGACGGTATGACCTTCGTCAACGAGGCCTCGGTGACCGGTGCCGCGCTGCCTTTCGGTGGGGTCGGACGCTCCGGTTACGGTCGTGAGCTCGCTGAGTGGGGGGTCGGTGAGTTCTGCAACGACCACCTCTTCCGGATCAGTGACCAGTCCGACGCCGGACTGTCCCCCGCCTTCTAGACCGGATCCGCTTCCGGACCGGCGTCGTTACTGTGGGTCGCCGTCGCGTCCGGTTGCTTCCTGGACGACCTGTTCCTCGAGCTTGTCGTTGTCCGCATCCGACTCGTCCAGGGCACGGTCCAAAGCAGCCTCCTCCTCGGCGTTCAGATCGCCGTCACCGTCCTCCCGCTTCTCAGCAAGATCACGAACGGTGTCGCGGGTCTCGGACTCCTCGCTGAGACGCGTACGGGACAAGATCCACCAACCGACCAAAAGCACCACCATCGCCAGACCCAGGTACCCCAGCACCGGGTAGACATAGGTCATCAGGGTGTCGAAGCCGACGAAGCTCACCCCGTACCCGGCCGCGCACAGACCGAGGAACACCGGCACGTACCAGCCCGGCCTAGACGAGGTCACACGGGTACCGAGCGCGTAGAACATACCGATCGCGGTGTTGTAGATCATCGCGAAGATCACGAACACCATGATGTAGGCCATCACCGGGTGCATGGAGTCGAACAAGCTGAGCATCGGCACGTCGTCGTCGGCGACGACCTCGATGTTCATCAGCAGGGTGAAGACCGCCAGCACCAGCAGCACGGTGTAGACCACACCACCGGCCACACCTCCGCGGGCAGCGTCGCGCATGTTGGCGTGGTTGCCGCCGATCACCAGGGACATCGACACCCCCAGCAGCAGGGCCAGCCCGTTGTAGTTCAGGGCGGACAGCCACCAGGGGCTCACCACGGAATCCTGCCCGGACGCCAGGGCGCCGAGGTCCTCCGGCAGGTTGAACAGGGTGTAGACGAACCCGATGACCACCGCGACGATCAGCAACGGTGTCAGCGCACCGATGATGCCGCTGACCTTGTCCACGTCGAACAAACCTGTGCCCATGACCAGCAGCGTCATGATCAACGCACCGATCCAGGTCGGCAGCCCGAACTGCTGCTCCAGATTGGATCCGGCACCGGCGAGCATCACGAAACCGATGCAGAACAGTGTCAGGGTGACGATCACGTCCAACGACCGTGAGACGACGGGGTGGGAGATGCCGCGGAAGACACTGTTGTGGTCGTCGGCGAGGAAGTAGCTGCCGAGCTGCAGGATGACCGCACCGCCGACGATCATCACCACACCGGCTAACAGCGCGCCCCACAGACCGTTGACGCCGAAGGACACGAAGTACTGGACCACCTCGAGACCGGTGGCGAACCCGGCGCCGACCAGAAGGCCGAGGAAGGCCATCGAGATCTTGATCTGCTCTTTCATGGCACGGAGTCCTCCTGGTCCTGGACATGACCCGGCCCCGGTGCGATGTGCGCCGGGGGCATGTCCGATGGTTCTGGGCTGGCCGCCGAGGGCAACGACAGGGCCGCCGCGGCAGCGATCGTCGCCAGGTCTCGGGCCCCGGCGGGGGACTGGCCCACCGGCTACCTGCGCTTCGTCAGTAGGCCGACGATCCACAGCAGCACGACCGCGCCGAGCAGGCAGGTCAGGAAGCTGAAGATCCATCCACCGCCGGCGACGTCCACGCCGACAAGGGTGAGAAGCCAACCACCCAGGAATCCACCGATCACACCGACGACAATGTTGAGCAACAGGCCCATCTGACCGTCACGTTTCATGATCTTCGAACCGATCCAACCGGCGAGACCACCGATCACGATCCAGCCGATGAAGCTGAGCGTGGGTGCTGAGTCGGCGGCGAGAATGAGAGCGTCTGGTTCCATGGTTCCTCTGTTCTCCAGAGTCGTCGGGAATAGGTACGGGTCTATTGTACTGATCACATCAGACTCTACGACTGCACGACCAGCCCCACCACACCCCTGCGGGTGGTACGTCCCGGGCGGGGCGCTCCCCGACGGGTCTTACTCCGTGCCGATCCGTGACCGTTCCACCGTCGCCGGTTGCAGTTCCGTCCGTCCGGTACCTGCCCCGTTCTCCATCCCCCACCGAACCGCCTGTGAACGGCGCTCCACGCCCATCTTCTGGTACGCGGACCGGATGTACGACTTGAGCGTGTTGATCGAGATGTGCGTTCTCCGGGCAATGTCCTCATTGGTGAAACCCCGTGTGATCAATGTGACCACCTCTGCCTCCCTGGCGGTGAGGCCGGCGTCCTGACCCGGCCACGAACCGGCGACGGCCCTGGAGGTATCGCGGGGGTCCAGCGGCAGACCGTCCCTGCCGGACACCAGGACAGCGCCCCGTCCGATCGCCTCCAGGCACTCCACCAACTCCCGGGCACCCATCGACTTGTCGAGATAGCCGCGGCACCCCTTCTGCATCGAGGCGGCGACCAACTCTTCCCCCATGTTCCAGGTGTAGACCACGACCCTGCCCGAGGTCGGGTCGTTGACCACCTTGTCGACCTCCTCGCTGTCGGCCTGCGACAGCCCGAAAGTGTCGTAGAGCGTCACATCGACGGTTTCGCCACCGGTCTCCCCCACCTTGGTCGAGACAACGCGAATCCGGTCGCCATAAGGGGCGAGCATGGATTCGAGTCCTGCGACAACGACCTCGAAATCATTGCGCAGCCGGACGCGCAGCGGCGTGGACGGTATGACTGACATCCTGGTGATTATACGCACCTCCAGGAACCGACCACAGGCCGCCGCCCCCTGTTCCGGACGTCAGCCGGACATCAGGGCGTCGTCCCGTGGATGTAGCCGAAGCGGTGCTCGGTGGTCGTGACTGCCTGCTCAAGAAGCATGGGCAGAAGCTCACGGCGCCCGTCCGGGAGGACGGGACGGTCAAGGATCACCGAGCCGGAGCGGGCAGCGCCGACGTAGAGCTCCGGGTCGACGTCACCGAGGGTGCGCACCCGCACGCTGGACTGCACCTCGATCTCCTCGGCGAAGTCCAGGTCGGAGACCGGCCGCACCCGGTTACCCAACTCCCCCATCCTGGAGGCTACCGCGTGCGTGGCGGACACGTCGAGTTCGGTGCCGGTGACCGACGCGCCGAGATACAGGCGCAGAAGGTCGCGCAGGTTCGCGTTCTCACCGATGCGCACCCGCAACGGCTCAAGCAGCGGGCGGTAGCGGAACACGTTCGACTCCACGACCAGCGCGGTCCGGTCGTGCTCCATACCGAACTCCGTGGCCCAGGCGTTGGCGTCGGATTCGGCGGCCCGCCGCAACCATCGGTGGTCGTCGGCGGTCAGCACGGGGTGCGCCAGTCCGTGGAACTCGCGCAGCATCTGGGTGATCGCGGTGGACACGCTGCCGCTCTGCAGCTCATCGGCGTCACCTTCGCTCCACACACCCTGCTGGGCGACATAGTTCGGGCCGCCGGCCTTCGCCCCGTTGCCGATCGAGGATCCCTTCCAGCCGCCGAAGGACTGGCGCTGGACGATCGCGCCGGTGATCCCGCGCTCCACGTAGATGTTGCCGGCCTCGACGCGGTCACGCCAGAAGATGGTCTCATCCCGGTCGATGGTGTGCAGCCCGGCGGTCAGCCCGTAGCCGGTGGAGTTCTGCCACTCGATGGCCTGCTCAAGGGACTCGGCGTGCATGATGCCGGCGACCGGACCGAAGCACTCGTGGGTGTGGAACCAGGAACCGGGTTGCACGTTGTCGCGCAGCCCGGGACTCCACAGGGTGGCCTCCTCAGGGGAGCCGTTGAGCGGTGTGGGCTCCACCAGCCATTTCTCGCCACGTTCCAGCCTGGTCAACCCACGCATCAGCTTGTCCCCGGCAGGTTCGATGATGCCGTTCATGTCGGTGGCGAGATTGCTTCCGTGTCCGACGCGCAGGGACTTCACGGCGTCGACGAGCTGTCCGATGAATCGCTTTGACGTGCCCATCGAACCGACGGTGATGATCAGCGAAGCGGCCGAACACTTCTGTCCGGCGTGACCGTAGGCGGATCCGACGATATCGGAGACCGCGAGATCCGGGTCGGCGGCCGGGGTGACGATGATGGCGTTCTTGCCGGAGGTCTCGGCATTGATCACCATCGTCGGATCCCAGGAGCGGAACAGCTTCGCGGTCTCGGACCCACCGGTGAGGATCACCGAGTCGATGTCGGGATGGGAGACCAGGCGCTTACCGGCATCGCCCTCGTCGGCGTTGACCAGCTGGAGCATGTCCTCGGTGACCCCTGCTTCGCGGAATATGTCCACGAAGACCTCGGCAATCCTGAGGGTCTGAGGAGCGGGTTTGATGATCACACACGCACCTGCGGCCAGTGCCGCCATGCAACCGCCGACCGGGATAGCGACGGGGAAGTTCCACGGGGGGATCACCGCAACGGTGCGGTACGGGGTGAAGCGTGACCCGCGCTGGTGGTCGAGAGCTCGCGCCGATTCTGCATAGTAGCGGCAGAAGTCGATGGCCTCAGAGACTTCGGGGTCGGTTTCGGCGATGGTCTTGCCGGCTTCGTGGACGGCCGCGGCGATCAGGCGGTGCCGGTTGTCGGCGAGGGCGTCGGCGACGCGATCCAGGACGTCGGCGCGTTCGGCGCCGGTCTTCGCAGACCAGGATTCATGGGCACCCAGAGCACGGTCGACGGACGCGTCGACGGTGGCCGGGTCGGTGACCAGCTCGCTGACCGTGGGGCCGGGATCGGAGGACGGGTCGACGATGCGCTTGGCCCACTCGCGGTTCGCCGGGATGTCCGGGTCACTGTCGGGCTCATTGACGAAGTTGCCGGGCACGCCGGCGGACCTGGTGCCCATCTTCTCCTCCGACTCCAGGGCACGGTCCTGGATACGTCGAGGCCCGGCGACGGTGGACCACCGGTCGCGGACGGCGGCGAGGAAGCGTTTGCGCTGGCCCTCCATCGGGGTGATGCCGGTGTCCTCGTCGTCCTCGGGGGTGAACATCGCGTAGAGGAAGTTCTGTTTTGCACCGTTCTCCTCGAGACGCCGCACGAGGTAGCTGACGGCGACGTCGAAGTTCTCCTTCTTGACGACCGGTGTGTAGAGGATCAGCCCGCCGACGACGTCGCGCACCGCGGCGGCCTGCGCCGGGGCCATGCCCTGCAGCATCTCGGCGTCGATCTGATCCTCCACCCCGCGTTCCACGGACAGTTCGTGGGCCAGGGCCATGTGGAAGACATTGTGAGTCGCCACGCCGATGCGCAGGTTCTCGGCGATCTCGGGAACCAGAGCCCAGTCCAGCAGGCGGAGGAAGTTGGCGTCGACCTCGGCCTTGGTGAGGTACGGGGCCTGGGGCCAGTCGTGTATCTCGGAGTCGACGCGCTCCATCGACAGGTTCGCGCCCTTGACCAGGCGGACCTTGATCTTCGCGCCGCCCTTTTCGCGGCGTCGACGAGCGAAGTCGGCGAGGTGGTGCAGGGCGTCGAAGGTGTCCGGCAGGTAGGCCTGCAGGACGATGCCTCCCTCGAGCTCGAGGAACTCTTCCTCACCGAGCAGCTCGGTGAAGATCCGGAGCGTGAGGTCGAGGTCCTTGTACTCCTCCATGTCCATGTTGATGAACGGGTGCGGGGAGCGTTTCAGAGCCTCGCGGTACAGCGGCCGCAGCCGGTCCTTGAGCCGTTCGACCGACCCTTCGGGACCGTCGAGGTCCCAGTGGTTGAGCTGGGAGACCACGGCGGACGCCTTGACGCTGATGTAGTCGACCTTGGGATTGCGCAGCAGCTCGATGAGGTCGTCACGGCGGCGTACCGCCTCCTCCTCACCCAGGACGGCTTCGCCGAGCAGGTTGATGTTGAGCTGGAAGCCGTCGTCCTTCGCCGATTCCAGCATGGTGTCCATGGTGGCGCTTTCGGCATCGAGGACGAGGTGGCCGACGACGGTGCGGAGGTACGCACGGGCGATCGGCATGACCACCTGCGGAAGCAGTGGGGCGGCGATGGATCCGGCGGTGACCAGAAGTCGGTCGACGATGCCGAGGAAGCCGGGGACGGGGGCCTTGCGCTTGACCGGGTGGGCGATCTTGGCGAACTCCTCGGCAGCGACGCGGTTGTCCTCGGGGCGGGCGACACGGTCGACGAAACTGAAGGTGAACTCCACGCCGCTGGGTTCATGGACCATGTCGGCGAGTTGGCGGGTGGAGCGGCTGGTTTCCTCGATCTTCAGCCAGTCGTCGGCGCGGTGCAGTGCGCGTTCCACGACGGACTCGACGTCGTTGGCGTTGTCCGGGCGGGTGGTGGCGGCATCACTGCCGGTCGTGGGCGCCGACGGGGACGTGGTGTCCGCTGCGTCGGTGACTGTGCCGGCTGCATTATCGCCTGTGGTGTTGTCGGCGGTGTTGTCCGCGGTGTTGCCCGCAGGGCTCGCGGAGTCGCGGTTGTTTTCGCGGTCGTTGTCGATGATACTCTCGTTCCTCCTGCTCTCGGCGCCCCATTCGGTGCTGAGTCTTTCATGGGCCGTTCATGGTCGTTCAACATGCCTTCAGTTCCGACAACGTCGCGGGGGCGGTGGGCGTGAACGCTGCAGCTGAGGTAACCCGAATGCCGAGTTTACGGACTTCACCCAGATGATGCTGTGACGTGACTGAGGTCACGGTGACAAAGTGCTGCTGGCACTGGCTGTTGACGGGTATGGCCGAGGTGCCGACAGGGGATCCGTATCCGTGCACCAACCCCAGACACGCCGGCTACTTCAGCTCATTGGCCAGGGTGTTCATGTTCTCATCCTCCCGGGAGATCAGACCTGCGTCCAGATCGCCGTCGAACACTGTCCGTCGCCAGCGGCGGAATCTCCCGATGTCGGTCGGCCGGGCATCGAGCCATTTCCGTGTGGTGCGCCAGGGTTACGGAACAATTCCGACAGCGAGTTACACGTTGAAGAATGAACATAATTTCCGGAAAAAGTTGATTTTTCGCGAATCGCTAACTAGGTTAGAGAATGGGATTCACCTAGACCCCGGGCAGTACAAGCGCAGGCTCCGCAGGTGCGGTCCCGAACAATGTCATGCGCAGCACGACCGGATTTCGCGGTGAGCGAAACCGGCCCGACCCCCAGGAGAAAAGATCATGAAGAAACAACTTGCCCTCGCGGCAACAGTCTCACTCACCCTCGCGCTGGCTGCGTGCGGCGACGACAACGGCGACGACGCTGAGACCACCGGAACGGAAACGACGTCCGCCTCGGAAGCAACCACCACCGACGATGCAGCCACCGACGATGCCGCAGAGGGCGACATCGTCGACACCGCAGCCGCAGCCGGTGAATTCAACACCCTCATCACGGCCGTTCAGGCCGCCGAACTCGAGGAGACGCTCAGGGGCGAGGGTCCGTACACCGTACTGGCCCCCACCGATGAAGCCTTCGAGGCGCTGCCGGACGGGACGCTCGACGACCTGCTCGCAGATCCGACCGGTGACCTGGCGGACATCCTGAAGTACCACGTGATCGAGGGCGCCGTGATGGCGGACGACGTCGCCGGAATGGACGGAGAAACAGTCGCCACCGTGCAGGGTGAGGAACTGACCATCGAGGTTGACGGGGACAACGTCTCCTTCGTCGATGCCACCGGGAACAGTTCCCAGGTCACCATGGCCGATGTCGAGGCAACGAACGGTGTCATCCACGCACTGGACGGCGTTCTGATGCCGACCGGCGGAGAAGAAGACGACATGGCAGGCATGTCCGATCAGTAGTTGATGCCGAGTTCGTCCTGAGTTGACCAGGGTCGGCCACGGAGCGAGCCTCGTGCTCTCTCCGGGCCGACCCTTTTCCGAGGTGGAGATTCGGTCACGGTGTCGCCCTCCGTCACCTGCCGGCTTGCGCCGTCACGACAGGCACAACGGTGAAGCGTCCTGCCGCCCGCCCGACTGGGGGGTGGTGAGGAATGCGCAGTTCCACCAACCACGTTCCGCTGTCACGTCCCTCACCGTATCCCACTGCTCCGACGTCAGTGACGGCGTCCTGCTGAGGACGAAACCCGAGGAACGCTGCGGATCTCCGACAATGGCGAGTGAGTAGTCGTCCTCGATATAGGTCACGCGGTAGTTCACCGGGCCATCGAGCGACTGCCCGGGAATACCGTCGAAGGCAACACGAAGCGATCCGGGCTGTTCAGGGTCTTGGACGCGAGCTTTGCCGGAGATCGACGACTGCCCACCAACCAGGGTGCTGCAGGTGTTCGTCACGGAGATCGTCGTGTCATCGAGGACACTGTAGTCTGCGGTGGTGTTCGAACCGCACTGCAGTGTGAACGGCTGAGGCACTGCGGCCACCTGGTACCACCTGCCCTGGTAACGCTGGGGATCCAGATCCGACACCTGACTGAGCTCTTCACCGCCGATCGAGCCGACGGCCACACCCTCGGGAAGACGCAGCTCGGAGGACCCGGCACCTATTCTTCCCCCATCGGTGATATCGGACCCGGCCGCGATGTCGGATCCAGCTGCCGGTGCCGCCAGGCCCACGCCGGCGGCCACAGCGAGCGCGGCACACAACCCGGAAACGGAGATGAACCTCTTACGGTCGACGAACTGCATTTTTACTCCTCAGGAGATGAACGTGCACAGAAATTGATGAACTCTTACGCACCATCTCCAGGTTGTCCACGGGCGAGTGCCGTGCATCCTCGAGACGCACCGGCCGCGCGACAATCCGGAACCTCACCTCCGGGGAGGTAGCGGAACGAACTTTGACGTACTGTCCTTGTAGGCATCCCAGCCGTCCCTCCCTTCCATGCGCCTCTCGAGAATCCTGGCACCGGAACCCCACACCAGTGTGATCGTCATGGCCACCGGGGACACCAGGACGGCCACGGTGGCCACAACGCCTGCCCCGGTGCCACCGACCGCCAGCCAGATTCCCCACCAGATCACCGATTCACCGAAGTAGTTGGGGTGGCGGCTCCACGACCACAGGCCACGGTCCATGATCCTCCCTGACGCTTCCTCACGTCGGAAGACATCCAACTGGTGGTCGGCGATACTCTCGACAACGAGCCCGACAAGGGAAACGATGACACCGGCGATCACCAGAGGCCACAGGACATCCCCGGAACCGACGGATGCAACCTGCACCGGGGTAGAGACCACCCAGGCGACGGCACCCTGCGGCAGGAGCACCGAACGCATCAGAGAGGCGGCAGGCTTGTTCATCAGGTCGGAGTACCGGGGGTCCTCCTTGTCACTGCCGAATCTGCTCGACAGGTGTCGGGACAAGCGCGCCGCCCACACGGCGATCAGTGCGACCAGGACCCACACTGGTGCGGTCGCCGTTCCCAGTACCGTGCCGCAGATCGCTGCTGACAGGGAGTTGACCAGGATCAGTGGACCCCACAGCACGTCGATGGCGGCCACCTTTCCGGTGGAGCGGATGACCGCGGCCACGAGCACCATCACCAGGACGGAGACAACCAGGGTCGTCGCTGCGACGATAGACCAGTCGGTGAACATCGTGATCACTCCCCTGCGACCGTGGCGGTTGCTGCGGTATTCCCGGGCTTGACCGCCAGAATCTGATCGACTCCCATGCGGCCCTCCCGAAAAGCCATTCCGCCGCCGATGAGGTACAGGTGCCAGACTCGGAACACCTCTTCGCCTACCAGGGCGAGGATCTCGTCACTGTGGGCGAGGAAGCGTTCGATCCAGTGGTCCACGGTCCGCGCGTAGTTGTCCCGCATGCTCTGGACACCGACGACCTCGAGACCGCCGTCCTCGAACAGGCCGATCGTCTCGCCGAGCGGGCGCATGTGCATATCAGGTGCGATGAAGGCCTCGATGAACGGCCCACCGCCAGGTCGCCGACCCCGCCGGGACATCTGCTGGACCAGAACCCGACCGCCCGGTCGTACGCTCTCGTGGAGCTTCTTCACAAATGACGGGTAGTTGCGTGCCCCTACGTGTTCACCCATCTCGATCGAGGACACTGCGTCGAATCGACCGACGATGTCACGGTAGTCCTGCAGTAGAACGGTGACACGGTCCTGCAGGCCATGTTCTGCGACGAGTTTCTCGATGTAGGCGTGCTGCTCCCGGGAGATCGTCACCGCAGTGACCCGTGCCCCGTATGCTTCGGCGGCGTGCACGGCGGTGGCTCCCCACCCGCAACCGACATCGAGCAGGCGTGCGTCCTCGGTGAGCTCGAGCTTCCGGCAGATCAGGTCGAGCTTGGCCCGCTGGGCGTCCTCGAGGGAGGGGTCGGGTCCGAGAGCCGGATCGCCGAAGTAGGCGCAGGAGTAAGACATCGTGTCGTCGAGAATCTGGGCGTAGAAGTCGTTGGACAGATCGTAATGGTGCTCGATGACGGAACGGTCACGGTGCTTCGAGTGCCGTCTGCCACGCAGGTTGGCCTGGGAATCCGGAGGCGCAGGGCGCGCGCCGAAGATACCGAGATCCCTTGCGGTCCGCAGCGCCGCGCCAATCGACGCAGGTGACAGACGTAGGCGCACCTCGGGTCTCCTGGCGACCGCGGACAGTCGGGCGAACCCGTCGGCGAGTGCCTCGCGCTCTCCGTCAACGTTGATCTCGCCGGTGACGTAGGCCTGCGCCAACCCGAGTTCGCCGGGCGACCAGAGCAGTCGGGTCAGCGCATTCCGTGAGGCGATGACGAGGGTCGGTGTCTCGTCGGTGGCATCGGCGGGTTCGGCGACGCTGCCGTCCCAGGCGCGTAGGCGGAACGGGAGGTCATCCAGGGTCAGGCCGGTGACCTTCGAGATCAGCGCGGTAAGACGTCGAGCCACATCGTCGGGGTGCTCACTGCCGGTCGTGTGCGTGCTCATCACTATTTCCTCGGGTCTGAACTGGTTGGGCGTCATCACCGGCATCACCGGCATCACCGGCGTCAGTGGCACGGTCAGCACGGTCAGCACGGTCGGCTCGTCGGCGTCGGCGCAGACCGCCGGCCGGTCGCGGTTGTATCGGCAGGCCCCGTATCCACAACCAGACCCCGTGGACCCGGATCAGGACGGTGGTGACCAGTGCGGCCGGTGCCGCACGGACCGTGTCGGACCACCCGGGCTCGCCGTCATGGACGGTCTCGCCGTGGACGGATGCGGCGAATCTGTAGGAGTCATCGCCCCGGTCACCACGCAGGGCGATTCCGATCCGTACCTGTCCACGCTCCGGCCAGGGAACGTGTATGCGGTATTCTCCGTCGGTGCCGTGGAAGGGCGAGACATAGAACTCCTTCTCCGCGGCGGCGTCACCAGCGTCGTCCGGACGGACGACATAGGCGTGACGGTCCCCGTAGGTGTTCTGCACCTCCATCACCGCCGCCAGTGGCAGTCCGGTGGGCGTGTCGCACCAGAAGACCGACAGAGGGTTGAAGCCGTTTCCCCAGGCCCGTGGCATCGCAGCCATGCGGATCCGTCCGACGGGTGCGGTGAGCCCATGGTCAGCGAGCGTGCAGAGAACCCTGTCTCTGATGCTGCGCTGTTCGTCGGAGCTCGTGCTGAAGTGGTCGCGGTCGTCGAAGGATCCTCGCCACCAGGAGGCCCGCCCATGGTCCGGCAGGTGGTCCAGGTCCACCAGCCACATCCACGAGCGGTGGGTGAACCGGTGTTTCACGGGCGTATGCCGTGCATGTTTCACGGTGGTCCTGATCACGTGTGCCCGGGGCTCGGCCGAGACAAGTGCGGCAGTGTCCTTGGTGGCCCCCAGTGCCTTCTGCGCGGCGTTTGTTCCGGACCGCGCCCCGTCCTCATGGAACCCCCATCCCTGCCAGGCGCCGGCGAAGAAGACACGGTCGGTGTCGAGCTCGGGTGAACGAAGGGAGGCGGCCACGGACTCCGGGGTGTAGATCGGATGGCTGTACTCGCGTGAGTTGATCACTGTGTCCGGCCGGACGAGGTCAGGCGCGTTCAGGGTCACCAGGTGCCGAGTGCCGCCGGGAGTTGGAAGTCGCATCAGACGCGTCATGTCGTAGGTGACGACGACAGGCCCGGAATCCCGTGTGAGATGGTTCCAGGAGCCCCGCACCGACGGCGTCCGAGGCAGCAGACCGGTGTCCGTGTGCAGTTGCATGAGATTGTTCGAGTACGGAATCGCCGACAGGATCTCCTGTTGGGCCGACGTCGGCTCGCCAAGCATCCCCAGAGACTTATGGGGGTGGGTGGCGATGATGACGGCATCGGCATGGTGGACGGCGCCGTGGGCGTCCTCCACCTGCACCCCGTCATGGTTCTCGGTGACCCGGGTAACCGGTGTGGACGGCAGGACGCTGCACCCGCGGTCGGTGAGGGTCTCGACGATCCGGCTGACGTACTCGCGTGAACCACCGATGACGGTGCGCCATCTTGGCGATCCGAACACCCGGAGCATGCCGTGGTGGTGCAGGAACGTCAGCAGGTAGCGCACCGGGTACTGGTGGGCATGTGCCGGGTCGCAGGACCACACGGTGGAGACGAGCGGGGTGATGAAGTGTTCGACGAAGTAGTCGGAGAACCTCCCGCGGGTCAGGAAGTCACCGAGGGTCTCATCCGTCACGGCCGGACGGGGAGTCCCGTTGACGGCCCGGCAATCCTCGTTCAGGAGGCGCCGGGCCCTGCGGTGAAACCGGAGAATCTCAGTGAGCATCTTCAGGTAGGAGGGACGGAACAGGTTACGCCGGTCTCCGAAAAGTCCCGGTAGGCCGCGTGCTCCGGCGTACTCCAGGCCGGTTCCCCCATGCGCGTCATCCGCGCGGACGGCCAGCGACATCTCTGACGGCTGTGTCCGGACGCCCAGCTCGTCGAACATGTGCAGCAGGGTCGGGTACGTGCGGTCGTTGTGGACGATGAATCCGGTGTCGATGGCCAGTTCGCCATCTTCCGTTGCCACGGTGGTGGTGTCGGCGTGGCCACCGATCCGGTCGTCTGATTCGAAGAGGGTCACCCTGGCGTGGGCGGAGAGGGTGTAGGCGGCGCTCAGGCCGCTGACACCGGATCCGATGACCGCGACATGTCGTGGTTTGGCTGGGGGGTGCATCGTTCAGGTTAGCCCTTCTGGCGCAAGTCCAACGAGAAGTGACGGTTCAAAATCTCCCTATTATTACCTAACTTGATTAGGTACATAATTGACGATATCATAAAGGGGAGAGGTGCAGGCTGCTACACTCTTTCAGGATGAAGACAGAAAATCCTCCGACGGTGGTGTGGTTCCGCGACGACCTCCGGACAACCGACCATGATCCACTCTCCTGGGCCGCGCACCGTGGACCGATCATTGGCCTTGTCATTGAAGAGGATCCGGCCCACACCGGGGCCCGGGCCCTGGGGGCGGCCGCACGGTGGTGGTGGGGACGCAGCGTCGCCGCTCTGGCCACACGTCTGGCAGAATGCGGGATTCCGTTGATCCTCTCGAGGGGGAATCCTGTCGACATCGTCCCCGACATCGCTCGACAGATCAGGGCCGGTGGGGCAACTTGGCATCGCCGCTACCACACGCCGCTGCAGGACGTGGACCGCCGGGTCTCAGCGTCCTTGGAGCAGCAGGGCATGGTCGTCAGAGACTACCGAGGCTTTCTGCTCACCGAACCCGGCGACGTTCTCACCAGGAAATATGAACCCTACAAGGTGTTCACCCCATTCTCCACGGCGGCGGCGACGCGTGTGGCAGTGGCGATCAGCCAGGATTCCGCCACCCCGTTGGGCGGGCCGTCCGACCGGTCCCGGGCTGGTTGGCGGGACGCTGTCGATCTGTTGCCTGAGAGCGTGCGCGATGAGGTGATCTCCCCTGGGCTCGCCACCGTCAACGCTTCGGAGCCCGCGTGGACCGCATCGCTCGCCGAGCACTGCACCCCCGGTGAATCCGCTGCTCGGCGACGGTTCTCCGCGTTTCTGGACCTGCTCTCGGCCACCGACACCCCCTTCGATTACGACTCCGGGCGGGACCGGACTGATTGTGAAGCCACGAGCGGCATGTCTCCTCATCTCAGGTTTGGCGAGGTCAGTGTCCTGCGCATCTGGTTGGAAGCCTCCGAGGTGCTGTCGTCGGAGGACGCTGCGTCGTTCCGGTCGGAGCTGCTCTGGCGTGACTTCGCCTGGCACCGACTCCACGAGAGACCCGACCTGAACACGCGCAACGTCCGCAGCCAGTTCGATAGCTTCGGGTGGGAGTGGGACCCCACGGAGGATCAGGCCATCAGATGGACGGGGCACGGGTCACCGGACCCGAGACAACCCACAGCGGACGACCGGTTCCACCGGGACCTTGCCGCGTGGCGTGCCGGTGCGACAGGCATTCCACTAGTCGATGCCGGAATGAGGCAACTGTGGGCGACCGGAACAATGCACAACCGGGTGCGCATGGTGGTGGGCAGTCTCCTGACGAAGAACCTGCAGATTCACTGGCGTCACGGGGAAGAATGGTTCTGGGAAACGCTGGTCGATGCCGATGTGGCGTCGAACCCCTTCAACTGGCAGTGGGTCGCTGGAAGTGGGGACGATGCCGCCCCCTATTTCCGCATCTTCAACCCGGTACACCAGGCCCGACGATTCGACCCCGAAGGGAAGTACACCGCACGCTGGCTTCGTGCTAACGATGCCGACGAAGGTGAGGACCCTGTCCTGCGGCCACCGATCGTGGACCTGCGTCGTTCCCGTGAGGAGGCACTGGCAGCCTTCCAGAGCATCCGTCGGGGCTGACCGCAGTGCCCGGTGGGGCTAAGGTGCATTGACCGGTTCCTCATCGGGCCTGCGCCGGTACTCCAGCTGGCCGACATCGATGTAACCGGCGGCGAACCCTGCCTGGCAGTAGCAGAGGTAGAAGTGCCATGCCCGTTGGAACTCCGGCCCGAATCCCAGTTCACCGACGGTGCCGGTGGCCACGGCCGCCAGGAAAGCGTCATCCCACAATCTCAGGGTCTTCGCGTAGTCCGGGCCGAAGTTCCGCTGCATCCCGGGGCGCAGTCCGGCACGCAGAGCGGATTCGTGGAGGGCCCGCACGCTGGGTATGAGTCCACCCGGGAAGATGTAGGTCGTGATCCATGTCGCCGCGTCAGCGGTGAGGAGCATCCTCTGGTGGTCCATGTGGATCGCCTGGATGACTGCGCGTCCACCCGGAGCCAGCCGGTCGTGGACGGTTCGCATGTACTCGTCCCAGTATTCCGCACCGACTGCTTCAATCATCTCCACCGACACGACTGCGTCATAGGAGCCGGTGACCTGGCGGTAGTCCATGATCTCGATGCTGACGCTTTCCTGGAGGCCCTCCGCTGCGATCCGCTTCCTGGCCAGATCAGCCTGCTCACGGGACAGGGTCACCGAATGTACCGTCGCCCCACGCCGTGCGGCGTGGAGTGCCAGGTCGCCCCATCCCGTCCCGATCTCCAGTACACGGGACCCTTCATCGACGCCTGCCCGGTCAAGCATGCGCCGGATTTTGGTGTCCTGTGCTTCGGCGAGTGTGGACGTCTTACCGGATTCGTCGAACAGGGCCGCGGAGTAGTTCAGCCCGGGGTCGAGGAAAGTGCCGAAGAAGTCATTGGAAAGGTCATAGTGGGCACTGACATTCCGCTTCGCGCCGTCGATGGTGTTCGTCTGTGAGATCGGACGCCGCGACCGGTACAGCTTACGGAAGGACTGCATCCACGGTGGGACCAGTGTGGTGATCCTGCGGCAGAGCTTTGTCAGCGTCCCGCTGAGGTCGGGGGCCTCCCAGTCGCCGGCGACGTAGGATTCGCCGAGACCTATCAGCCCCCGGACCCCCAGGCGGGCGTAGAAAACATCCGGACGCACCAGGATCACGTCGGCTCGAAGTTCCGAGGTTCCGGGCGCGGGCTGCTGGGTGTGTTGGACCTCGACCACTGAGATGCCGGCGAGAACTGCGGCACGCTGCACGACCCAGCGGGCGACCAGGGCGGCGGCGCGCGCGTGGATGCCGGTAGGTAGCTCACCGTGGAGGGCGGTTCGGCCGTCGCCACTTGAAAGGTCCTGAAGGTTGTTCTGCATCACCTCGAGAATAGTGAACATGGAGAATTCCCGCCGAGCGTGCAGCGGCTCCGGGCCCGGGGGGCCTACTGCGGTCCCAGTGAACCTTCTGTACGAAGTCGGGAGGAATCAAAGTCGGCACCGGGTCCGTGCAGTGAGTGTTTCCCCAGGGAGCCCGACCCGCCGGGCCACCAGATCCGGTCACCGAGCAGGTGAGTCAACGCCGGTACCAGGAACGATCGAACCAGGAAGGTGTCGATCAACACTCCCAGGGAGATGATGACGGCGAGCTGTACCAGGAACTGGATCGGTATGACCAGCAGTGCCGCAAACGTGGCGGCAAGTACGATACCGGCACTGGTGATCACACCACCGGTACTGACAAGTCCCCGGCTTACACCGGTCGACGTCCCGTGAACCACAGACTCCTCACGCACCCGGCTCATCAGGAAAATGTTGTAGTCGATCGCCAACGCCACCAGGAACACGAAGGCGTACAAGGGCACGGACGGATCCGAGCCACTGAAGCCGACGAGCGTGAAGATCACTGCGCTGATACCCAGCGCAGTTCCGAAACTCAGTACCGTCGTCGCCAGCAGTACCAACGGAGCCACCACGGCGCGCAGCAGCAGTGCAAGCATCACGGTAATGACCAGCAGGACGATCGGGATGATCACGGTGCGGTCGGCGACCGAAGTTTCTTTGGTGTCCAGTTCAGTGGCGGTCGTTCCGCCGACCATGGCGCCGAGACCACCTACGTCATCCCGAATCTCCTTGACGGTGTTCTCCGCCGCATCAGAGTACGGGGAATCGGTGAGTGTCACCTCCAGAAGTACATCGCCGTTCACCACCCGAGCGACGTCCCCTGAGGAGCTGGAGACGGACTGCACACCGCTGAGTGCCTCGACGGTGTCCCGGACCTCGCCGCTGTTCTCTTCGGGGACCAGGACATACGTTGGAGCGCCTGCACCTGCCGGGAAGTGACGGTCGAGGGCTGACTGCCCGTCCCTGGCATCACTTTGCCCTAGGACGTAGTCACTGGTGGGGACGCCGTCGGCATCCAGGGTGAGCAGTCCCGCACAGCCGGCGATGAGCAGCAGCCCCGTGCCGATAGCAATCCGTCGGGGAGCACGTCGGACCAACTCAGCAATGCGTTCCCACAGTCCGTTCCGAGTCTTCACTGCGGCGCCCGGTTGTCCTTCATCCGGTGGTGTCGCATCTGTTGTCGTCACAGGTGGACCGGGAACCCTCGGCCAGAAGACGCGTCTCCCGGCCAGGGCGAGCAGGGCGGGAAGAAACGTCAGCGAGGTAAAGAAGGCAGCGGCGATTCCGATAGCTGCCACCGGCCCGAGCCCGGCATTCGATGCCAGGTCAGACAGGAGCAGGCAGAGTAGCCCGGCGATCACGGTCGCCGCAGAGGCCAGTACCGGCTGCCAGGTGCCCCGCAGCGCCGCCGAGGTCGCGGACCAGGTGCTGGAATGGCGAGCGAGTTCCTCCCGGTACCGCGCGGTGTAGAGCAGTCCGTAGTCTGTCGCTGCTCCGATGACCAGGATAAACAGGATCCCCTGTATCTGACCGTTGATCATCACGGCACCGGATCTGGCGAGCGCCACATTGACCAACACCGCAGCGCACAAGGCCACCATGGAGCTGAGCAGGACGATCAGCGGAAGAAACGGTGAACGGTACACCAGTACGAGGACGACCAACACTGCAGCGACGGCGACCAGCAGGAGTAGGCCGTCGATCCCACCGAAAGCCGCCGACAGATCCGCACTGAACCCCGCAGGGCCGGTGACCAGGGCCTGCAGTTTCACCGGCAATTCCAACTCCAGTGTTTCCTGGAGGGCATCAACGGTATCCGCCGGTTTCGCATTCTCTGGCGGCACCACGATGATCTGTACTGCTTCCCCATCCTCGGACGGTAGCGGAGGACTGGTCTCGGTCGCCGCCTCGCCTCCCCTGTCGCCAGCGCCGACAGTACTGTCCACAGCGGCAGAGAGTCGGTCGGGAAGGTCGCTCAGTGACGCCGGGTCCACCTGCTCCCCGTCAGTTTCTGCGGTGACAACCACGATCGCCGGGGCCGCCCCTGAATCCTGGAAGTCCTCCAGGCGGTCGCCGACCTTCGTCGATTCCGCGGACTCCGGGAGGAATGAGGACTGGTCGTTGGTGGCCACCTCGCTGATCTCACCGAATTTCGGCCCGCCTACGGCGGCGACCCCCAGCCACATCAGGATCAGTAACGCAACGAGTGCCCGCCGCCGGAAGGCGCGGGAACGGCTGGGCGGAGCGTCCTGCATGATGTACCCGCTTCAGTAGGCATCAGGGTTCACCCAAGAATGTCACAGTTTTTGTCCGCGCCGGGTGTTTTGACCCGGCTTGCTCACCTGCCGATGCCGATGGGCGGGAAATGACCTGGTCGTTGCTGGTCGTTGCCGGTTGTTGCTGGCTATTGAACGTGGGGGGGGAGGTCTACCGCAGGAACGACGCGAGCTGAACCTTGTAACCGTTGAAGGTGTTCTTGCCGACTGGGCCGTTGATGCCCGGGACCTGACCTTCGCTGCTGTACTGGTGGATCGTGGCGAACTTCCAGCCGCCGGGGACATCCGGAGTGTCGGTGCCGTAATGGGCCAGCCACAGCGGATGGTTGGCGAACTCCGTGGTGTCTGCCATGGCATCGCGCCAGAAGGTCGGGCCAGAAGGTCGGGGAGGTGTAGATCATGGCGTCCCGTCCGGTGCGCATCTTGACCACGGACACGTACTCGCGGACCCAGTCCTGCAGCTCCTTGGGGCTCAGTCCGCCGGATTCCTCCAGGTCGAGGACCGGGGGCAGCGTGGGGAAGTGGCTGACGATGGAGGTTTTCGCGAAGAAGTTCGCCTGAGCTGCCGCATCGCCGGGGGCCGAGCTGGGCTGGGCGTAGTGGTAGGAGCCGACGGACATGCCGACGTACTTCGGGACGTTCGAGTCGGCGAGGTAGGTCGGGTTGACGTAGGTGAAGCTCTCCCCGGACAGGGATGTCTCTACCCAGCGGATGGGCCTCAACCTTGTTCGGGTCGCGGACCAGGGCGACGAGGGCGCGGTACCCACGATCCACGCCGGGACCGTCCCTGAGAAGGTCAGCGGGAAGTGCTGGGCGACTACCGCTTCGTCTTCTTCCGCGTCCGTTGCTGCTGCTTGGCCACGCCCCAGCCGATGGCGCGGACGGCCATGAGGTGCGGAATGCGGGTGAAGCGCTTCGAGTACCAGTTGAACGCCGCGAAAGCGTCCGGCGTGACGACCACCCGACGCGCCTCGATGCCCTTCACGGCGCGGCGGGCGATGGTCGCAGCGTCCAACCAGGTGTTGTTGAGCAGCCACCGGGCGAGATCGTCGGCGGACTCGTCGTCGCCGGTCAGGGAGATCCGACCACCCTTCGCGATCTTCGGCGACAGGGCGCGCACACCGCGCACCGAGCCCAGCAGGTTGATGTCCAGGGCCCGCTGCCAGGTCTCCAGGGAGGTCGAATCCACCGAGCCTCCGACGGCGATGCCGGCGTTGCTGATGAGGACGTCGAGCTCGTCGATGTCCTCGGCGACGGCATTCCAGTCATCCTCACTGGTGACGTCGAGGGGGCGGTAGGACCAGTCGCCGCTGAGCTGGTCGATCTGGTTGAGGGAGTCAGGTGCGGACGCATGGATGTCGGTGAGGATCACCCGGTCACCCTTGTCGAGGAACTGCTTGGCGAGCTCCAGACCCAGCCCGGAGGCTGCGCCGGTGACGAGGACGAGACGGGGACCATTCTTCGTCGGGAACGTGGGCTTCAGCTTAAGTAGGAGCGGGCGATGCCGAGGCTGAATTCGCCGTGCCGATTCCTGTTCCCGTGTCAGGCCTCTCCTGCGTCAAGTCCTCTTCACGAGTTGTCTGCACAAGTCCTCTTCGCGGGCCACCTGGAGGGAAGCGGTCGGAGCCTCCAATCGGGGGCCGCTGGCATTGCCAATGGCCATCTACACTGACCAAGAGGACATTTACGATGCCACTGCCTCGGGCGGCCTGGACGACTAGGACAGAGAGGCCGGGCAGAGGGGGGCAGGCAGAGGGGGCAGGCAGAGGGCAGGCAGGTTCGGGGCGACGCCGAGACTCAGGGAGGGCATCAGGGATGCCAAGGAGCAGGGAGCTGAGGGCCTTGGCATCAGGGATGCCAAGGCGCAGGAGATCAGGGGACAGTCAGGGTGATCCCCGATAGCCCAGGGGGTCACAGACCCATAGGCTGGAATATGACCAGGGGAGTGAGGCCAACTCCCGACGACGACGGATCGGATGCGATGACTGGGAACCCGGAACCCAGATATCCCTCTAACGGGGGACGCGGACGGTGCCGTCACAGCTGAAGGATTGAGTCATGCACGCAACCCCGAACAACCAGAACACCCAGAACAACCAGAACACCGCGGTGAAGGACATCCCCGCCGCCCGCGCCGAGAACATGTCGAAGATCTACGGGGCCGGCGACACCAAGGTCGTCGCCCTGGACAACGTCACCGTGGAGTTCGCCCCCGGCGAGTTCACCGCCATCATGGGGCCGTCCGGCTCCGGCAAGTCCACGCTGATGCACTGCATGGCCGGCCTCGACACCCCTACCAACGGTGCCGCCTACCTGGGCACCACCGACATCTCCCAGCTCGGCGACAAGGCACTGACCAAGCTGCGCCGCGACCGGCTCGGCTTCATCTTCCAGTCCTTCAACCTGGTGCCCACACTCACCGCCGCGGAGAACATCACCCTGCCGATCGACGTCGCCGGCGACAAGGTCGACAAGGACTGGTTCGCCGAGATCACCGACCGGTTGGGGCTCACCGACCGCCTCGGTCACCGGCCCTCCGAACTCTCCGGCGGCCAGCAACAGCGCGTGGCATGCGCCCGTGCCCTGGTGGCGCGTCCGGAGATCATCGTCGGCGACGAGCCGACCGGCAACCTGGACTCCAACTCCTCGGCCGAGGTGCTGGCCATCCTGCGCGCCGCCGTCGACCGTGACCACCAGACCGTCGTCATCGTCACCCACGACGCCAGGGCCGCCGCCTACGCCGACCGGGTGATCTTCCTCGCCGACGGTCAGGTCGTCAGCGAACTGCGCCAGCCGGATGTCGAGCAGATCCTGACCACCATGACCAGTATCGAAGGGTTGTAATCGCGATGTCTGCCCGATCACGAACCTCGTCCACATCCTCAACCTCATCCACGGCCACCATGCGACGTATCTCGCTGCGTGACCTGGCCGCCCATAAAGTACGACTGCTGCTGACGGTGTTGGCGGTGGTGCTCGGCACGGCCTTCATCGCCGGCTCGCTGATGTTCACCGCGTCACTGCAGAAGACTTTCGACACTCTCACCGAGTCCACCACCAAAGGCATCGATGCCGTGGTGGCCGCGGACAACCCCAGGTCGCCGTTGCCGCTGGAACTCGGCGCACAACTGGCCGAGAATCCGGAGGTCGGCTCGCTGAACAACGCCAGCGAGACCCAGGTCGTCGTCGCGGCGGCGTCCGAGGGCACCGGTACCGGCAACGGTTCCGACGGTGGCGACAGCGCCGCCGACGCCGCCAACTTCGAGACCCTGCAGACCGGCGGTGCCCCCGCCTTCGTCATGTCCTGGTACCCGGAGGACGAAGTCGTCGGCCCTTCGTGGAGCATCGCCGACGGCCAGGCGCCCACCGGCCCCGACGAGGTCGTGGTCAACAGCTCCGCCGCGGAGAGTCACGACCTGTCCGTCGGCGATGACTTGGTTGTCGTCGACCCGACCGGACGCACCAACGTCACCATCTCCGGTGTCTACGACATCGACATCGACGGTGGCGGATTCGTCGGCCTGGCGATGGAGGAGCCGTCCTACCTCGAGACCTTCACCGACGGTGAGACGACGTCGATGTTCTCCCTCGAAGCGGCCGACGGCGTCAGCGAGGAGGAACTCACCACGTCGCTGGAGGCGCAGCTGCGCGACCTGTCGGCGGCCGGAGTCGTCGACCCCGGCAGCTACCAGGTGCAGACCGGCGCGGAGCATGGCGAGGAACAGACCGCGATGATCGACGAGGCCCTGAGCTTCGTCAACTACTTCCTCATCGCCTTCGGTCTGATCGCGCTGGTGGTGGGCACGTTCATCATCGCCAACACCTTCTCGATGATCGTCGCCCAGCGCACCCGTGAGTTCGCGCTGCTGCGGTCTCTCGGTGTGTCCTCCCGCCAGATCACCGGTTCGGTGGTGCTGGAGGCGATCGTCGTCGGCATCATCGGTTCCGCCCTCGGTGTGGCCGCCGGCTTCGGCCTGGCCCACGGCATCTTCGCGATCATCAACGCCACGGGTGCGGGTCTGCCCGCCGCCGGTGTGCTTGTCACGCCTGCCTCGCTGGCGATCCCGCTGGTGCTGGGCCTGATTGTCACGGTGATTTCGGCGTGGGCTCCGGCGCGCCGGGCGGGCGCGGTGCGCCCGGTGGAGGCGATGCGATCCGGTGACCTCGCGTCCACCTCCCTGCGGGGACGGACCATTGTCGGCGCGGTGCTGGCGGTGGCTGGTGTGGCCGCCGCACTGGCCGGAGTGTTCATCGACGCGGACACCGGGCCGCGCGCCTCCCTGGTCGGCGTTGGTGCGCTTGCGGTGATCATCGGTACATTTCTGTTCTCGCCGGCGCTGTCGCGTCCGGTGGTGCGAGGTATCGGTTCGGTGATCGGGCTGCCCTTCGGACCCGTCGGACGGTTGGCGTCCACCAATTCCGGACGCAACCCCCGACGCACCGCAACCACGGCCTTCGCCCTGACCCTCGGTGTGGCGCTGGTGGCGTGCATCGGCATGCTGGGTGCGTCGATGAAGGCCTCGCTGTCGGACATGATCGGTGAGACGGTCACCTCCGACTACATCCTGACCGGCCCGAACGGTGGCGGATTCCCGGTGCCGATGAGCGCGCTGGGCGACGTGCGGGACGCCGACGGTGTCGGTGAGGCCGCCGGGTACGGCTATGTGCCGGTGACGGTCGGCGAGATGCCGGACGGTCCGGACGCCCAGTACTCGGGCACCGGCGTGATCGACGGCGACCCGCAGGTCTCCGGCGGTGTCGAGGTGGTCGAGGGTGACCTGTCGCTGGACCGTCCCGGCGTGGTCGCCAACGCCGAGGTCGCCGAGGAGAAGGGCTGGTCGGTGGGCGAAACGTTGCCGATGAACGTCTACGTGCCGGACGCCCCCGCCCGCGAGGTCGGCCAGGTGGAGCTGCTCGGAACCTACGAGCCGCATGACCTGCTCGGTGACACCCTGGTGTCCTGGTCGGCGCTGGAGCCGATCGCGGCATCGATTGGTGCGGGCAACTCGATGAGCATCTTCTCCATCTTCGTCGACGGTGACGGCTCGGTGTCGGAGCAGACGCTGCGGACCAACCTGGAGACCGCCACCGAGGACTACATCGTGGTGCAGGTGCTGACCTCGGAGGAGTTCGCCGGGCAGCAGGCGGTGCTGATCGACCAGATGCTGAATGTGCTGTACGCACTGCTGGCCCTGGCGGTGATCGTGGCTGTGCTGGGCATCATCAACACCCTGGCGCTGAACGTGATCGAGCGTCGGCAGGAGATCGGTATGCTGCGTGCGGTCGGTACGCTCCGCGGGCAGGTCAGAGGCATGATCGTGCTGGAGGCGGTGCAGATCGCCCTGTACGGTGCGCTGGTCGGTGTGCTGCTGGGCCTGGGCCTGGGCTGGGCCTTCCTGAAGGTGATGTCCGGTGACGGGATCGAAACCACCGCGGTGCCGTGGGGCCTGGTCGCCGGGATGGTGGCCGGTAGCGCGGTCGTCGGCGTGGTCGCTGCAGCCGGCCCGGCGGTGAAGGCCGCCCGGACAAGACCGCTGGAGGCGATCGCGGAGTAGGGCGCGACCCCGTTCATACACCACACCGCCGTCGATTTTCACATGATGAGACCTGCAGGTCAGGGGATTGCAGGCTATCGAAGGAAATCGCCGGCGGTGTGATGGATTGCGTTGGTCGACTTTCTGGCCGATGGTTCCCGCCCCTGCGTCCGGAAGGGGGCCGTGGATCGGCATTTGTGGGGAAGCACGTGGCGGGGACTAGAATGGCCCGGTCAGGGTATCCATAATTGTGTTATGTAAGTGAACGGCAGTCACCCTGGTTGGTTCGTGAGCCGTTCGCTGACCGGAAAGAGAGCCCACCGTGGCTGGCACGTCCTCACCTTCCCCCTCACCAGCGCAGGAGCCGGCGAATTCGTCCGGCGCCGCGACTGCAACCGTGGAGTCGCAGAAACCGCAGACACCGCTGCGCGAACTCACGCTCCGCGCCGTCATCCTCGGTGGCCTGATCACGCTGGTGTTCACCGCCGCCAACGTCTACCTGGGCCTCAAGGTCGGCCTCACCTTCGCCACCTCGATCCCCGCCGCGGTGATCTCCATGGCGGTGCTGCGAAAACTGAAGAATCACTCCATCACCGAGAACAACATCGTCCAGACCATCGCGTCGGCCGCAGGCACCCTCTCGGCGATCATCTTCGTGCTCCCCGGCCTGATCATGATCGGCTGGTGGACCGGTTTCCCGTACTGGACCACCATGCTGGTCTGCCTCATCGGTGGCGTGCTCGGTGTCATGTACTCCATCCCGCTGCGCCGCGCCCTGGTCACCAACACCGGCACCAGGGACGACCTGCCCTTCCCCGAGGGTGTCGCCGCCGCCGAGGTGCTCAAGGTCGGCGACGGTGACCCCAGCAACCGCGACAACCGCGACGGTCTCATCGCCATCATCGTCGGTGGCCTGGCGTCCGCGGGTATGTCCCTGCTCACCGCGCTGAAAGTCACCGCCGGCGAGCTCTCCGCCACCTTCAAGCTCGGCGCGGGCGGCGCCGCCGGCGGCACGATGGTCGGTTCCAGTCTGTCGCTGGCGCTGATCGGTGTCGGCCACCTCGTCGGCCCGATGGTCGGCATCGCCATGATCGTCGGCCTGGTCATCTCCTTCGGCGTCCTGCTGCCGGTGTTCACCAGCGGTGACATCACCAACGCCACCGTTGGGGACGCCCTCGCCGACCTGGTCAACACGACCTTCTCCGACGACGTCCGCTTCGTCGGTGCCGGTGCGATGGCCATCGCCGCGATCTGGACGCTGCTGAAGATCATCGGCCCGGTCGTCCGCGGCATCACCGCCTCGCTAGCCGCCTCCCGCGCCCGCAAGGAAGGACGCGAGATCGACATCACCGAGCGTGACATCCCGGTCAGCATCGTCGTGACCAGCGTCATTGTGCTGATGCTGCCGATCGGTTGGCTGCTGTGGGACTTCCTCTCCGACACCGGTGTCAGCCACCACACCGGCACGCTGATCACCTTCAGCATCCTGTTTGTCCTGCTCCTCGGCCTGGTCATCGCCGCGGTCTGCGGTTACATGGCCGGTCTGATCGGATCGTCCAACTCCCCGATCTCCGGCGTCGGTGTGATCGTGGTGCTGCTCGCCGCCCTGCTGATCAAGGTCGTCACCGGCAATGACGACGGCGGCGACCCGATGGCACTGGTCGCCTACACCCTGTTCACCGCCGCGGTGGTGTTCGGTGTCGCCACGATCTCCAACGACAACCTGCAGGACCTGAAGACCGGCCAGCTGGTCGGCGCGACCCCGTGGAAGCAGCAGACCGCGCTGATCATCGGTGTGGTCTTCGGTTCGCTGGTCATCCCGCCGATCCTGGGCCTGATGGCTGACGCCTTCGGTTTCGTCGGCGCCCCCGGTGCCGGGCCGGACGCCCTGGCCGCCCCGCAGGCAGGCCTGCTCTCGTCGGTCGCCGAGGGCATCTTCGGTGACTCCCTGGACTGGGGCCTCATCGGTCTCGGCGCATTGATCGGCGTGGGCATCATCGTGGTGGATGAGGTGGTGCGTCGTCGTACCTCCGGCCACTTCGCTCTGCCGCCGTTGGCCGTCGGCATGGGCATGTACCTGCCGATCTCCCTGACACTGATCATCCCCGTCGGTGCCTTCGCCGGCTGGTTTTACAACCGTTGGGCGGACAAGCGCGGCAACCCGGAGTCCGCGAAGCGCCTGGGTGTACTGGGTGCCACCGGCCTGATCGTCGGCGAGAGCCTCTTCGGGGTGCTCAACGCCGGAATTATCGCTGGTACCGGGGATTCTGATGCGCTCGGCATCATGCCGGACGGCTGGGCCGGTGCCTCGCAGTGGCTCGGCGCGCTTGTCTTCGTCGGCATCATCCTGGGGCTGTACCGCTGGGTGCGGATGCGTGCCGTCCGTGCCGAGCAGGACGCCGGGTCGGATGCCGGGTCGGACGCTGAGGCGGACGCTGCGTCCAACGCCTGACGCCGCCACCTGAGGACCCCGCCGATTGTTTCTACCGGCGGGGTCCTCTCTCGTTCAACCGCCGACCCGCTTCCACACCAGGTTGGTGACGTGTCACTGATGGTAGGATCGCGCAGGTCCGCAACAACCATCCACCAACACTCACCAAGGAGTCCCCTCACCATGACCAGCATCGGAATCATCGCCGGATCCACCCGCCCCGGAGCGCTGAACCCCCAGGTCGTCACCTGGGTCAAGGCCCAGCTGGACGAGGCCGGCGTGGAGAACACCGTCGTCAACTTCGGCGACTACGACCTGCCCGTCCTCGACGAGCCCATCCCCGGCGGCGCTCACCAGTACGCCAACGAGCACACCAAGGCCTGGGGCGCGGCCCTGGAGCCCTTCGACGGTTACATCGTGGTCACCCCGGAGTACAACCACTCCGTGCCCGGCCCGCTGAAGAACGCCATCGACTTCGTCGGCTCCGAGTTCCGCAACAAGCCCATCGCCTTCGCCAGCTACGGTGCCGACAAGGGGGTGCGCGCCGTGGAGAACTGGCGCGTGGCTTTCGCCAACTTCGGTGCCGCCACCGTCCGTGACGTCGCTGCATTCTCCCTGTTCACGGACTTCACCGACGGGAAGTTCACCCCGCAGGACGTCTCCACCGGTCCCTTCCAGCCGCTGCTGAAGACCCTGCTCGCCTGGGCCGACGCCTTCCAGGAGGTCCGCAAGAAGCTGGGGTAGATGGTCTAGACTCGTCGGGAATGTTTCACCAGAAGTACCCGACGATCAAGGATTGTTCCTGTGAGCCATACCCGGCCCGCCCTGTACCGTTCCCGAGCCCTCGCTGTCGCCGTGGCGGTGTCCACCGGGCTGGCGCTGGCGTCCTGCTCCTCCGATGAGGGGGACGCCGCGGCCACCTCGTCCGCCACCACCACAGCGGAGGAGACCACCGAGGCGCAGGACGTCCTGCCGGACGCCGCGGCCCTCGCCGAGATCCTCGACCGCGCGGTCGACCCCGAGGTGCCGACCGAGCAGAAGGCCGACACGGTCGAGGACGGCCACGAGGCCGCCGAACTCTTCGAGGTGATGACCCGGGCGAAGCAGGAGTCCGGTGCCGAGATCGAGGTCATTGACCCGGTGCTGCCCGGCGAGACTCCTGAGATCGCGACGGCCTCGGTACGGATGACACTGCCGGACCAGGAACAGGACTTTCAGGATTCCGTCGAGTTCGTCAAGCAGGACGAGCAGTGGAAGCTGTCCCGTGCCGCGGCCTGTGGGCTGGTGGAGAAGGTCGCCGCCGACCAGGTGCCGCCGGTGTGCGGTGGAGACGCCGAGGGGCAGGACCCGAACGCCGACGACCCGAACGCTGAGCAGGACCCGAACAACCCGAACGATCCGAACGCAGAGGGTCAGGAACAGCAGGATCCGGCACCGGAGCCCGAGCCGCAGCCGGAACCCCAGCCCGAGCCGGATCCCGCCCCGGCCCCGGCCGGTGACCCGGCGATCCGTGACGCACTGCTGGGCGCCGGTGTGGACCCCGCGACAGCCGACCAGCTCGCCGCCAACCCGGACGCCACCATCGCCGCAGCCGAGAGCATGGGTATCGACCGTGGCACCGCCGAGCAGTTCCGCACCAACCCCCAGGGTGCCGTCGACGCCCTGAGGGCCGCCGGCATCGACCCGGTGACCGCCGCCCCGATGCTCGCCGCGCAGCTGTAGGGGCCTGGCGCGGCGTTCTAGAACGCGACGATGCCGACGATCGCCGCGCTGAGCATATCGGTGAAGAAGCCACCGAGCAGGGCGAACGGCCCCATCTTGGCCACGTCCGCCCGACGCTCCGGTGCGAGACCACCGATTGCGCCGATCTGGATGGCGATGGAACTCAGGTTCGCGAAGCCGGCCAGCGCGAACGTCGCCAGCATCACGGACTTCGGATCCAGGTCGTCCACCACCTCGCTGAAGGAGGTGAAACCGACGAACTCGTTGATGATCGTCTTCTCCGCGATGAAGCTGCCGACCTGCATGGTGTCCTGCCACGGCACGCCGATCGCCCAGGCCAGCGGGCCGAACACGATCCCGAAGATACCCTCCAGTGACCAGTTGTCCTGGCCGAACCAGCCGCCGATGCCGCCGATCATCGCCGAGAGCATCGCGATGATGGCGATGAAGGCGATGAGCAGGCAGCCGATGGTCACCGCGATCTTGCCGCCTGACATCGCACCCTTGCCCACAGCGTCGATGATGTTCTTCGACTCGGTGTCGCGGACGTCCTTCACCGTGGCGTCCACCTCGGACTTCTTGGTCTCCGGCATCAGTCCCTTGGCGACCAGCAGGGAGTCTGGGGCGTTCATGATGGACGCTGCCAGCAGGAACTCCAACGGTGCACCCAGCAGTGCATAGCCCAGCAGGGTGGAGCCGGCGACCGAGGCGAAACGACCGGTCATACAGGTGAAAAAGCTCCGATTTCGTGAGCTTTGGCGGGTAGGGGGGCGATGACCAGCGGGGCCTCGGCCTGGCCCAGGAAGATCACCGTGGAGGCGTACACGCCCTCGATCTTCGAGGTGCCCGTCAGGTAGTTGATGGCGGTGCCGTCATTGGTGAAGTCGGAGAGTTTCTGGACACCCTCTGAGACCTTGATCAACGCCTGGAAGCCGACGTCCCACTTGAGCACCAACAGTGCGAAGGCGACCTGGAGGGCGAGGCCCACGCCGAGGGTGCGCCAGCGGATGTGCTTGCGCGCCCGGGAGAAGGCGTAGATCAGCGCGAAGATGACGAGAATGCCGATGATCCCCTGGAATCTCTCCATCACAGGTCTCCTGGGCCGAAGGCGAAGGGCAGGATGTCGGTGAACGGGTGCGACTCCGGTCCGGTGTCACCCTCGACGATCACGCGCTGGCACCCGAACTCGTGGAGTACCTGCCGGCAGGCGCCGCAGGGGAAACAGGGGGAGGCCTTGAGCCCGGTGACGGCGACGGCGAGGATCGTCGGTGCATCCGGTGCATCCGGTGCATCCGGTGCATCCGGTGCATCCGGTGTATCCGGTGCATCCGGTGCATCCGGTGCGTCCAGTGTGTCCGGCCCGGGGCCCTCGGCGATCATGCGGGTTGCCGCGGTGCGTTCGGCGCAGATCCCGAGTCCGTAGGACGCATTCTCGACGTTGCAGCCGGTCACCACCCGCCCGTCGTCCAGCAGGAGGGCCGCGCCGACCGGGAAGCCGGAGTACGGTGCGTAGGCCTTGTGTGCGGCCTCGCGGGAGAACGCGAGGAGCTCAGCGTCGGAGGGAGAGGAAGGAGAGGAGGGAGAGGAAGGAGAGGCGGGAGCGGGATCAGACGGATACTGCATGGCAGGACATCCTTAGCCGTTGACGGGGCATGTGCAGGCGATGATAACGAGTGTCATAAGCTACGGCAATATATATGCACGCATAACCGGCCTTCCACACACCACGCGAACACCGAAGGGGTTGCAGCTCATGGCACACACCGAGAAGTTCGACGTCGTCGACGTCATCCGCACCAAACGCGACGGGGGAGAGTTCACCGACTCGCAGATCGACTGGGTCATCGACGCCTACACCCGTGGCATCGTCGCCGAGGAACAGATGTCCGCCCTGGCCATGGCCATCTTCCTGCGCGGTATGAACCGTGCCGAGATCGCGCGCTGGACCCAGGCGATGATCGACTCCGGCGACCGGATGGACTTCTCCCACCTGTCGAAGATCACCACCGACAAGCACTCCACCGGCGGCGTCGGTGACAAGATCACCCTGCCGCTCGCCCCGCTCGTGGCGTCCTACGGGGTCGCGGTACCGCAACTGTCCGGACGCGGCCTCGGGCACACCGGCGGCACCCTCGACAAGCTCGAGGCGATCCCCGGCTGGCAGGCGAACCTGACCAATGAGCGGCTCACCGAGATCCTCGAGGGCCCCGGCTGCGTGATCTGCGCCGCCGGCTCCGGCCTCGCCCCGGCGGACAAGAAGCTCTACGCGCTGCGCGACATCACCGCCACCGTCGACTGCATCCCGCTGATCGCCAGCTCGATCATGTCGAAGAAGATCGCCGAGGGCACCGCCTCCCTGGTGCTGGACGTCAAGGTCGGTTCCGGTGCGTTCATGACTTCGCAGGACGACGCCCGGGAGCTCGCCGAGACCATGGTCGCGTTGGGTCAGGACGCCGGGGTCACCACCACCGCGCTGCTCACCGACATGTCGGTGCCGTTGGGACGCACCATCGGCAATGCGCTGGAGGTCCGCGAGTCCGTCGAGGTGCTCGCCGGTGGTGGGCCGTCCGATGTCGTCGAGCTGACGTGTGCGCTGGCCCGGGAGATGCTCGGTGCGTCCGGCATCGGCGGGCCGAACGGGCAGGACGCCGACGTGGAGGACGCTCTGGCCGACGGCCGCGCGATGGACGCGTGGCGCGAGATGATCCGCGCCCAGGATGGTGATCCGGACGCTGAGCTGCCGGCCGCCGCGCACACCCACGACGTGGTCGCGTCGTCGGACGGGGTGCTCGCCGAGACCGACGCCCTGGCCTTCGGTGTGGCGTCCTGGCGGCTCGGTGCCGGACGTGCCCGCAAGGAGGATCCGGTGCAGGCTGGTGCCGGTGTCGAACTGCACGCGGTGAAGGGGGAGAAGGTTTCGGCAGGTCAGAAGCTGTTCACGCTGCACACGGACACGCCGGAGCGCTTCGAGCGTGCACTCGAGGTGCTGGAGACGGGATACTCGGTGGAGGCCGGTGGCACCGGCGCCGACACCGCACAACGCTCCGTGATTCTGGACAGGATTGGATAGTAGATGACCAACGACCACAGCAGCGACCCACGTAGTGATCTGAGTAGCGACCGCGATGGTCAGCGTGCCCGCGACATCACCCGTGACGAGCTCGCGCAACTGATCGACCACACCCTCCTCAAGCCCGAGTCCACCGCCGCGGATGTCGCAGCGCTGGCCGCCGAGGCCGGGGAGCTGGGAACCTACTCGATCTGTGTCTCTCCCTCGCAGCTGCCGGTCGAGGTCCCGGGCGGGTTGCACGTTGCCACCGTGGTCGGCTTCCCGTCGGGTGCGCTGAAGCCGGAGATCAAGGCCGCCGAGGCTGCCCGCGCGGTGGCGGACGGTGCGGGGGAGGTCGATATGGTCATCAACATCGCGCTGGCGAAGGAGGGGCGTTTCGACGAGCTGACCAGCGAGATCGCTGCGGTGCGTGCCGCCGTTCCCGCGCCAGGGGTGTTGAAGGTGATCATCGAATCTGCCGCGCTGACCGACGAGGAGATCGTGGCCGCGTGCAAGGCTTCCGAGGAGGCCGGGGCGGACTTCGTGAAGACCTCCACCGGCTTCCACCCGGCGGGCGGGGCGAGCGTGCGTGCGGTGTCGCTGATGAACGAGACGGTCGGGGGACGGCTCGGCATCAAGGCGTCCGGCGGGATCCGCTCGCTGGCAGCGGCGCAGGAGATGATCGCCGCCGGTGCCACCCGCCTGGGCCTGTCATCCTCCGCCGCGATCCTCGCCGAGCTCGAGGCTGAAGCAGGGGAGTAGGCCCCGCCCCACCTTCCGGCCCCGCCCACACCACTTGTCAGATACGTGGGACGAATCGATGGTCTTCCGGCCGGATCACGACGATCCGTCCCACCTATCTGACAGGGGAGAGGCTGGCCATCTGACCGGGGCGGTTCTGGTCAGCTGGCGGCTGCGACGGCGTCCGCCAGGAACTCCCGCCAGTCCTCCGCGTCGTAGTTGGTGTGCGCGGGGATGTCGTCGGTGATGCTACCGACGTCGAAAGACTCCTGCGCGCAGACCACGTCGCCGCCACGGCAGGCGGACAGGATCCGCGACTCCCAGTCGGACGGCAGCGGCTCCTCCGAGGCACCGGAGTCGAAATCCCACTGGTCCCGGGCCAGCTGGGCGATGCCCTCGTAGTCGTCGATGGTCGTGACCTTGTCATCGGGCAGCTTGTCCCCGTCGCCGATGAGGACTCCGGCGACGATGCTGTCGACCGACCCGAGTTCAAGCAGGGCGCGTCGCAGAGCCATCGCACCCTGGGAGTACCCGGCGACGACGATCTTTGATTCCGGGCACTCGGAGTCCCCGTAGTCCTCGTCTTCGATGTCTTCCTCATCCATCTGGTCCTCGGCGCTGTCCCCGCCGTCACGCTGACCCGACCCGGCCACGCCGATGAACTCGACGTCGCTGCAGGACGCTGCGTTGGTCGGGCCGTCGTCCCCGGTCTGGGTGACGATCACTCCGACGGTCACGCCGCCCGCCGCCCGCCGGTCCCCGCAGTCACCCCTGCTCCCAGGACAACTTGAACGCAGTATTGTAAGGGACGGCTTCCTGGCAGGTCAACGTATGTTCACGTACCGTACGAAAAGTGCAACTTCTACGTCTTTTGGCCGCGTACGCACGCCCGTACCCCGGGTATCTCGTCGCGGTCATCCTCCTCCAGGTAGTCGCCACCCTCGCGACGCTGTACCTGCCCAGACTCAACGCCGACATCATCG
>DHCFJ07801__coassemble_1639_pt1 | contig 38966 bp, 33 predicted proteins | sample DHCFJ07801__metabat2_low_PE_008 | metagenome-assembled genome bin DHCFJ07801
GTTCGTGCCCGTCTCCCGGCTGGACGCCCTCGGCGTCATCGACACCCCGGGTACGGCCACCCTCACCGTGGAGAATGAGCAGCGCACCCGCAGCATCCTGGTGGAGGGCAGCCGCGATACCCGCCGGGCGAGTGCCTGGGCCGACTGCGTGGTCTTCCTGTCGGACTCCGCACCCCGGGCCGATGAACGCGAGCTGCTCACCGAGCTGAACATGACCCCACTGACCACCGTCGGTGTCATCTCCCGCGCCGACTCCTTCGGCGCCGGGGCGTTCGGGACGCGCGACCCCATCGACCACGCCGGGGAGTACGCCGGACGCATCGCCGACCTGCTCGGCGGCACCGTCTCCACCGTGATGCCGCTGTCCGGTCTGCTCGCCGAATCCGCCCTGACCGGCCGGGTGAACGAGGACACCGCACGCGCCCTGCGCCCCCTGGCGGGGCTGACGCGCGATCAGCTCATCGACGCCGTCGAACTGCCGGACCCCTCCGGCGTCGTGCCCGGGCTGACCGCAGCGTCCCGCGACAACCTGCTGGACACCCTCGGCGAGTACGGCGTCTACTACGGCCGCACCGTCGCCGCGGAGTCCGGCAGTGTGGGGCTGATGCGCTGGATGCTGCAGGTGTCCGGCATCGAACGCCTGTCCACGGCGATCACCGGGGAGATGGCGCACTTCGCCGTGCTGCAACGGGCGGTGCGTTTCGTGGAGACACTCGACAGCCTGGCCGGACGCCCGGAGTTCCGCGAACACGTCCGCTGGGTGCAGTCGATCCTGCTGTCCCAGCCGGTGATGAACACGGTGCTGCTCTACCGCAGTTTCCGGGACACCGTCGCCGGCACCCCGGACTCCCAGCTGATCCCCCGTCTGCGCCATGCACTGCAGGGACGCACCGCCCCTGAGAAGCTGGGGCTGGACCCCGGCATCGGGGAAGGGGAGTTTCTCACCGAACTCCGCAGCTCCCTGGAACTGCTGCGTCAGCTGGCGATGGCACCGTTGTCCTCCGCGGAGGACGATGCCCGCGAACGGCTGATCGTGCTGTACCAGGCGCTCTGGACAACCAGCACCAACGTACAATAACCCCGATAAACCCCGACAGACGTCCCTGGAGAAAGGACCCCCGCCCCAATGTCTGAAGCATGGCACCTGGCGATCGACTTCGGAACCAGCAACTCGGCCGCGGCACACACCGCGCCGGGCAGTGGTTCCGTGGAGACGCTCGCGCTGACCCATCGCTCCAACCTCATTCCGTCGGCGGTCTACGTGGACGGCAACGACACGGGCGGGTCCACCGTCCTCACCGGTGACACCGCGCTGCACGCCGGACGCCGTGACCCGCTGCGGCTGATCCTCTCACCGAAGCGCTTCATCGACCACGAGACGGTCCAGCTCGGCGGTGACGACATCGAGGCCCGGCAGGTCATCGGCGCGGTACTGAACTCTGTCGTGCAGCGTGCCGTCGAGCAGCACGCCGGCACCGCACCGGCGTCGGTCACGCTGACCCACCCGGAGCAGTGGTCGGCCCACGCCCTGGGCAACCTGGTCGACGCCGCCCGTGCCCAGGACTGGGCCCGGTACGTGGACGTGCGGGTGATCTCCGAGCCGCGGGCGGCGGCGATCCACTACGCCGCGCAGCAGAACGTGGCGCCCGGTGACCATGTCGCGGTGTATGACTTCGGTGGCGGCACGTTGGACGTTGCGGTGCTGCGGGCGGAGGCGTCCGGCGACTACCGGGTGGTCGCCGCCCGTGGTGACAACAGCCTGGGTGGACGCACCATCGACAACCTCGTCTACCGGTGGCTCATCGAGCAGGTCGAGCACGACGACCCGGATCTGGCGGACTCCCTGCGTTCGGCGCCGGTGTCGGTGATGAACGCGATGGAGGAGAACATCCGGCAGGCCAAGGAGATGCTCTCCGACACCTCCTCGGCCACGATCACCATCTCCACGCCTTCGGGCGACCGCGATGTGCTGATCACCCGCGCGCAGTTCAACGAGATCATCGCGCAGCCGATCGAGCGGGCCCGCGAGATGACCCAGGCGGTGCTGCGCGAGGCCGGTGTGGAGGGGGAGTCGACGGGCATCTACCTCACCGGTGGCTCCTCCCGTATTCCTTATGTTCACGAGCAGCTGGCCCAGGTCGGCCGGGTGGTGCGCCTGGACGATCCGAAAACCGTCGTCGCCCGCGGTGCGTTGGTGGCGACGATGCGCGGCTTCTCCGCGCCCGCTGCAGGTGCTGCGGGTGGGGCAGGACGCCCGCAGGGCGGCGACAGTTCGAACCCCTTCGGTGCTGCAGCGGCAGGGGCCGCCGGAGCTGGGGCGGCCGGCGCGGCCGGTGCGGCTGCCGGCTCGGCGTGGGGCGCAGCACCCGCGTCGGGGGACACGGGCATCTCGCCCTTCGACCAGCAGCCTCCCCGCGCGCAGCAGGACGTCCCGCCCGCTGAAGCGCCCGCTCCGCAGCAGCAGACTGCGCCGACCCCGGATCCGACCCCGTCCAGCCTCAGCTCCGGGAACACCAACAACACCGGAAAGTCCGGCGGCTCGAAGCTTCCGCTGGCGATCGGCGCGGGAGTGGTTGCGCTGCTGGTCGGCGGCGGCATCCTCGCCTGGAGCACCGGACTCTTCGGTGGTGACGACGACGAGAACGACGGCGGCAATGGCGGAGGCGGCGGGAACCAGACCACCGCATCGTCCCCCGATCCCGCGGAGCCGGACAACGACACCGACAACGGCACCACCGCCGGATCCGACGGCCCCTTCCTCTCCGCGAGCGAGACCTCGGGACAGTACCTGCCGGTCACCGAGATGATCCCCGGGTCAGATGCCTACCTCCCCGAGGACTTTACCGAGCGGGTCGCACGGTGCGCTGTGGACAACTCCGATGTCGCCGAGTTCGGCTTCCCCTGGTCCGGCGACGCTAGATATGCCGCGCGGTACTGCACGATCGACAGTGAGTCGGAGAACCCGGTGCATTCCGACAAGACACCTCTCTCCCCGTCCCTGTACGGCGGGGACGATGCCGTGGAGATCATGGATCCCCTGGAAGCCTCCGATGATGTCACGTTGACCGAGGTTGATTCTGGTGACGGGGAGGTCTACTACATCGAAACGGAAGGTGCCCTGGCCAACCGTGCTGTGGTCTGGTATCCCGACGAGGAGCTGCTGCTCCACTTCCTGTTGGCCACCGGTGACGAGCAGTCGGAGGCCGAGGAGTACCTCAGCTACTACGGCTTCATCTAGAGCCCGGTCTAGAGGCTCACACCGGCGGTGGTGAGGTTCTCCCGGACCTTGGTGCGCGCCCGGTGCAGCCGGGTCTTCACCGTAGACGCCCCGACCCCCTGGTGGGCGGCGATCTCCTCGAGGCTCAGGCCGGCGTACTCGCGCAGCACCAGTGCCTCCTTGAACACCTGGTCCAGGTCGTTGAGTGCCTCCCGCACCACGATGGTCGCTGGCACCTGCTCGGCCACCGGTGAGGCGGTGTCGACCTCGTCGACCCCGGCGTCCTCGTCCGGTACGGCCTTGCGTGCGCGGACGACCTGCAGCGCCGCATTGGAGGCGATGCGGTAGATCCAGGTGGAGAACCGGGCTTCGGGACGGAACTTCCCGATGTTCTTCCACGCCGAGATCATGGCGTTCTGCACCGCGTCCTCGGCATCGTGGGCGTCGCCGGTGATCGAGATCGCCACCGCCCACATCCGACGGTGTGCGTCGGTGACCAGTTCCGCGAAGGCCTTCTCGTCGCCCGACTGGGCCCGTTCGACCAGGACGCGCTCGTGGGTGATGTCCATCTGTCCCATACAGTCCGTCCCCTCCTAGAAGTCCGCGAGCGGGTCGTCGGGATCGGCCTCCGGATAGGACGCTCCGGCGTCGCCGGCGGCAGCGCCGTCGCCGTCGCCGTCGGTGAGGTCGTCGGCGAACGGGTCGAGCGCGGTATCGTCACCGGCGTCGGCGAGAGCGTCCGGAATGTCGTCGGCGGGGGAGTGGGCGCCGGCGGTGTCCGCGCTGTCCCCGGTGTCGTCGAACTCGTCGAGGTCGACCCGGGCGCTGTCACCACCGTCGTCACCGGGGATCTCCACGCCCGGGTCCGGGGTGTCCGGGTCGACGGCGTGGGCGAGCATCTCGGTGAGCCGCTCCGGGCTGAGCGGGCTGTCAGCGTAGAGCTGGTCGACGGACGGCAGGTTGAGGGTGTCATCCATGTGTCGTGTCCTCCTTTCTTCTCTGCCCGTGGAATGCGCGGGATGTCCTCGGGGTTCCCGGCGGGGAACGGGCCAGAGAATTGGTGTCAGATAACATCATAGGGACGCGTGTGATTACGCGCCCTGCGAGATTTTGTTTTCCGGGGCGGTGACGGTAGCCTTGGGCAGTCGGCGTTCGACAGTTGTCTCCACGTGCCTCGTGCCGGGACCGTCGGGCGCAAAGCACGAACGAACAACGTAAGTCCAGTCAGATTGCCTTTCAGGCCGTCGGCCCAGCACAGATGGGTCGAGACAGCGGTGGAGGGGCGGCCTGAGCCGAGTAGAGAAACAAAGGGGTAGCCCTTCCATGTACGCGATCGTCAAGACCGGCGGCAAGCAGTACAAGGTCGCCGAAGGCGACTTCGTCAAGGTCGAGAAGATCGAGGGTGAGCCGGGTGCGTCCGTGGCTCTCACCCCGGTTCTCCTCGTCGATGGCGCTGACATCACCACCGGTGACAAGCTTGCCGACAAGACCGTTGCTGCTGAGATCGTCGAGCAGACCAAGGGTAAGAAGATCAACGGCATGCACTACCGGAACAAGACCGGTTACAAGCGCCGTTACGGTCACCGTCAGCAGCTGACCGTCCTCAAGGTCACCGGCATCAAGTAAACCCAGCGACCGCTGTGCTTCGTGCGGCGGTACAACTTTTCCGAGGAGGGAAAAGACCATGGCACACAAGAAGGGTGCATCCAGCTCCAGCAACGGTCGCGATTCCGAGTCCAAGCGTCTCGGTGTCAAGCGGTTCGGTGGTCAGCAGGTCAAGGCCGGCGAGATCCTGATCCGTCAGCGCGGTACCTCGTTCCACCCGGGTGAGAACGTCGGCCGTGGTGGCGACGACACCCTGTTCGCCCTGAAGGCAGGCGCCGTGCAGTTCAGCACCCGCCGCAACCGCCGTCTGGTGAACATCGTCGAGGACCAGGCCGTCGAGGCCTAGTCCCGACCGCAGTTCTCCACGAACCCCCGCAGCCCCGGTTGCGGGGGTTTCGTGTGTCCGGGGTCTGCCCCTCGTTCTTCTGCTACCGCCCTGCGCTGGCGCCTGCGAGGCGATGTTTCATCCGGCCGAGGGGTCCGGAAGGTACCGAAGCCTGGCGGATTGGACCGGCCACTGGCAGCAGCTGGCTGATTCTGCCAGGCTAGGGTCCCCAGGAGCAAGCACGACCCCCCTGCGAACACGGTCACCTGCACACTAGAGACCGCCAGCGGGTGCCGGCCTCCCTACCGGCGTCTTTTCCCGAAGGGGGCGACCCGCCACGGGTGCCACAGCCACCACCCCTGGTCCGTGAGAATCTTCCTCCTACGCGCTGCACGTCCCCGTGGGTGCTCCAGGATGAACTCGATGGTGTCGCGCACCTGCTCCTGGACGAACGGCATCGCCTGATTGACGTCCACGTCGGAGTAGCGCAGCAGCGTGTACCCCCACCGCGCTGCCGCGTTACCCTTCCACCGGTCGTTGAGGAAGGCGCTGGTCCGTGCTTTACCGGCCGCGTGGTACGTCTGACTGTCGATCTCGATGCAGACCTTCACCTCCGGGATCACGATGTCGAAGCGGTAACCCAGCACCATTTCATTGACCTGGACCGTGACGTCCAGACCGTCCAAGGCAGCGACGATCCCGCGGACGGCCTTCAGTTCCAGGCTGCTCGCGGTGCCGGTGAGGGTCCCGTCGAGGAGTTCCGCGGCGATGGCCCGGCGGCGCGGTGGCAGTGCGGCGAGATGCTCGGCGAGACGTTCATTCCCTTGCGTTCCCTGGTACTGCCACTCTACGGCGCGGTGCAGTTCATCGAGCTTCGTGTGGGTCATGGTGGTGGCTGCTTCGATGAGCGAGACCACTCGTACGCCCTTCGCCCGCGTGGTCGGCCCGGTGGCAGCGGTGGACAAGGACAGTAGCTCGCCCCCGTCGTCGCTGCGTCCCCGGACGGTGGCCGCCTGTGCCGGCCACGTCATGGGACACGCCCCGTGGATGAAGCCGGCGGTGGTGCCGGTGTAGACCAGGCCGGGGTTCATCCAGCTCAGCCCCTGGAGGGTGAGTAGGTCGTCCGGCGTTTCGGTGGTGTAGAGCCCACGGGCCAGCCGGTGCAGTTCGCCCCGCTGGAGCGCCCCGGCGATTTGTTTGCGTGTTTTTCCGGACGCCCGTAGTTCGCGCGTCCGCCAGAATTTTCTCGGTGTCCCCATGTATTCCCCTTGTTTTGTCCCCTTGGGCTGCAAGTCTACCGGCAGGACGCTACGGTGGCCGGGCTTCGGGCTTTCTGTCGGTGAGTGGGAGGCAGGCAAGGGGGGGGAACGTGAGGGCGAAGAGCACGGCGGTACCCAAGCATGGCGGATTCGGCGGTGCGTTGGCGGTGGGCGGTCAGATCCGCCAGGCTTCGGCACCCCGCGCACTGGACGCGACCCGTCCCGCCCGATGATGCCCTGCTTGCCCGGGCCGGTGTTGAGCGTCCCAGATGGTAGGATTAGACAGATTCACTCGTATTACTTGACCTGGGAGGGCGTTCACATATGTCACGCTTCGTCGACCGCGTCGTCCTGCATGTGCAGGCCGGCGACGGCGGGAACGGCTGCGCCTCGGTGCGCCGCGAGAAGTTCATCCCGCTGGGCGGCCCCGACGGCGGCAACGGCGGACACGGCGGGGACGTCATCCTCGAGGTCGACCCGCAGGTCCACACCCTGCTGGACTTCCACTTCCACCCGCACCTGAAGGCGAAGCGTGGCGCCAACGGTGCCGGCGACCACCGCCACGGTGCCCGCGGCGAGGACCTGGTGCTCCAGGTCCCGGCCGGAACCGTGCTGCAGGATGACAAGGGTGAGATCATCGCCGACATGACCACCAAGGGCCAGCGCGTCATCGTCGCCGCTGGCGGCCACGGTGGGCTCGGCAATGCGTCACTGGTGTCGAAGGCCCGCAAGGCGCCCGGTTTCGCTCTGCTCGGTGAGCCCGGTGAGATCAAGGACGTCACCATCGAGCTGAAGTCGATGGCGGACGTGGGCCTGGTCGGCTTCCCCTCGGCTGGCAAGTCCTCCCTGGTCAGCGTGCTGTCGGCGGCGAAGCCGAAGATCGCGGACTACCCGTTCACCACCCTGCAGCCGAACCTTGGCGTGGTCAACGTCGCCCATGACGTCTTCACCATCGCCGATGTCCCGGGACTGATCCCGGGTGCCAGCGAGGGCAAGGGCCTGGGCCTGGACTTCCTGCGCCACATCGAGCGCACCGCCGTGCTCGCCCATGTGGTGGATTGTGCGGCGCTGGAGTCCGACCGTAACCCGGTGGACGACATCCGTGCCCTGGAGGCCGAGCTGGCGTCCTACCAGTCGGAGCTGTCGGTGGATGCCGGGCTGGGCGATCTCAGCGAGCGCCCCCGCATCATCATCCTCAACAAGATCGACGTGCCGGACGCCCGGGAGATGGCCGAGCTGATGCGCCCGGACCTGGAGGAGGAGTTCGGCTGGCCGGTCTTCGAGATCTCCACCGCCAGCCATGAGGGACTGGACCCGCTGCGCTACAAGCTCATGGAGATCGTCCGCGAGCACCGCGCCGCACACCCGCCGGAGGAGGTGGCACCCCCGCAGGTCATCACCCCGAAGGGGCAGCGTCGCCGCGGTGGCAGGGACGTGGAGTTCGACATCGCCCCGGACCCGCAGTTCGAGGACGCCTTCATCATCACCGGCCGCAAGCTGGAGCGCTGGATCCTGCAGACCGATTTCGAGAACGACGAGGCGGTGGGTTACCTCGCCGACCGGTTCGCCAAGGCGGGGGTGGAGGACGCCCTGTACAAGGCCGGTGCTGTCGAGGGCAGTGAGGTGACCATCGGTGACATCACCTTCGAGTGGGAGCCGCAGACCGCCGCGGGCGTGGACCTGATGCCCTCCGGACGCGGCACTGACCGCCGTCTGGAGCGTAACGACCGCTCGACCCCGGCGGAGCGTAAGCGCGCCTCCCAGGCCCGCCGTGGTCTGATCGACGAGTTCGATTTCGGTGATGGCGAGGAGGCCAGTCGCGACCGCTGGGAGGGCTGAGACCACGGTGTCTGCACCGGCGTCTGCAGTGTTCATTCCAGTTCGATGGCGATTGGGTCCGTCGGCAGGTAATAATGAAGGGCATGTCCGACACAACTGATGCCCCTGCGTCCGCCGGTGACTCCGGCTCCTCTGCTGAAAGCGAGGCCGATTCGACGTCCGTGTTCGAGTACCCCGCCTCGCTGGAGTTCGGGACGGACGCGGTGCATCAGCCCGGTCCGGTCATCCCGGCCACGACCAAGCAGTTCCCGGATTCCGAGGTCAGTGAGGAGGACCCGGAGTACGGGCACCGTTCTGATGTCCGCACCACGATCCGGACCGCCAAGCGCGTTGTCGTGAAGATCGGTTCGTCCAGCCTCACCGACGACAGCGGACTGGTCAGCCCGGAGCGTATCGACGTCATCGCCGATGCTCTCGAGGCCCGCATGGACCGCGACACCGACGTGATCGTGGTGTCCTCCGGTGCGGTGGCCTGCGGTATGGGCCCGCTGGGGCTGACCCAGAAGCCGACCGACCTGGCGTCCAAACAGGCGTGCGCCGCGGCCGGCCAGGTGCTGCTCGCCCAGGAGTGGGCCCGCAGTTTCGCCCGTTACGGCCGGTCGATCGGCCAGGTTCTGCTCACCGCCTCCGATGCGGCCCGCCGTGACCGTGCCCGCAACACCCAGCGCACCATCGACCGACTGCGCCAGCTCAAGGCTGTCCCGATCGTCAACGAGAATGACACGGTCGCGACGTCGGAGATGCGCTTCGGTGACAATGACCGTCTGGCATCCCTGGTGTCCCACCTGGCCTACGCTGATGCGCTGGTGCTGCTCTCCGACGTCGCCGGCCTCTACGACCGTAACCCGGCCGAGCCGGACGCCCGCTTCATCGCGGAGGTCAAGAGCGGCAAGGATCTGCGCGGTGTCGTCGCCGGTGACGGTGGACGCCTGGGCACCGGCGGTATGGCCGCGAAGGTGTCGGCGGCACGCCTGGCGTCCCGTGCGGGTATCCCGGTGCTGCTGACCTCCACGGAGAACATCGGTGCTGCCCTGGACCAGGCGAAAGTCGGAACCTGTTTCTGGCCCCGCGAGGACCGTCTGTCGGCCTGGAAGTTCTGGGTGCTCTACGCCGCGGACTCCGCCGGCACCCTGCATCTGGACGCCGGTGCGGCGGCGGCGATGGAGCGGCACAGCTCGCTGCTCGCGGTCGGCCTGACCCGGGTGGACGGTGGCTTCACCTCCGGCGAGGTGCTGGACATCGTCGGGCCGGACGGTGTGCTCATCGGCCGCGGCGAGGTGAACTACGACTCCGCCACACTGGAGGGCATGATCGGCAAGTCCACCAATGAGCTGCCGGAGTTCGCACAGCGTCCGGTGGTGCACGTGGACTACATGGCGACCTACTCCAACCGTCAGTCGAGGGTCTACGGCGCCACGTAATCGGGCCTCAATTAACCCCGCCACGAGATTGTTGAACAATCTGGGTGATTTTGGGGCGTCGATCACGTACCCTTGGTAACCATGACCGACGCGACGATCACCCCAGCCACCGAATCCACCGCCGGACTTACCCCGACCCGCGCCGCCGAGCGCGAGGAGGTCCTGGCCAAGGCCGCGAAGGCCCGCGAGGTGTCGCGGCACCCCGCGCTCACCACCACCCAGAAGAACGACCTGCTCATCGATGCCGCCGACCGCCTGGTCGCCGAGACCGCCCCGATCATCGAGGCGAATGAGAAGGACATCGAGGCCGGACGCAAGCGCGGGATGTCCGAGGCACTCATCGACCGCCTAGCCCTGGACTCCGCCCGTATCGAGGGCATCGCCGGTGGCCTGCGCCAGGTCGCCGACCTCGCCGACCCGGTCGGTGACGTGGTGCGCGGCTCCACCCGCCCCAACGGCCTGCAGATGCGCCAGATCCGGGTCCCGCTCGGCGTGATGGGCATGGTCTACGAGGCACGCCCGAACGTCACCGTGGATGCCTTCGGCCTGGCCGTGAAGTCCGGCAACGTCCCGCTGCTACGCGGTTCGAAGTCCGCCCAGAACTCCAACACCCGTCTGGTGGAGATCCTGCAGGAGGTCTGTGTGGAGCACGGCCTGCCGCGTGAGACCGTCCAGCTGCTGCCGTGTGAGACCCACGATTCGGTGCAGGACCTGATCACCGCCCGTGGCCTGGTCGACATCGTCATCCCGCGCGGTGGCGCAGGCCTGATCAACGCGGTGGTCACCGGGGCGACCGTCCCGGCGATCGAGACCGGCACGGGTAACTGCCACTTCTACATCGATGGCTCCGCGGATGTCGACGAGGCGATCCAGCTGGTCATCAACGGCAAGACCCGCCGCTGCTCGGTGTGCAACGCCACCGAGGTCGTCCTGTTGGACGCCGCGCTGCCCGACGAGGACAAGAAGAAGGTGCTCACCGCCCTGCAGGACGCCGGGGTCACCGTCCACGGTGAGGTCTCCGAGCTCTCCGCCCTGGGCGTCGGCGGTGTCGTCCAGGCTGAGGAGAAAGACTGGGTCGAGGAGTACGGCTCCTTCGACATCGCCGCCGCCATCGTCGACGGTGTCGAGGCCGCCGTCGACCACATCAGCCGCTACACCACCGGCCACACCGAGGGCGTCAGCGCCACCGACTACCGGGTGACCCGCTACTTCGAGCAGAACGTGGACGCCGCCGCGGTGATGGTCAACACCTCCACCGCCTGGACCGACGGCGAGATGTTCGGCTTCGGCGCCGAGATCGGCATCTCCACCCAGAAGCTGCATGCCCGCGGTCCGATGGGCCTGCCCGAGCTGACCAGCACCAAGTGGGTCGTCAACGGCGACGGTCAGGTCCGGCCCTAAGTCCTAAGGGGCTCCATCGGCGGGTTCTTCGGGGTGGGAAACGTAGTCTGGGGAACCATGGAAAGAATGCGCCCCCGCCGTACCGTTGTCGCAACCGTCGCCCTCGCCTTCGTGATCGGGGGAGCGGGGACGGCCGCCGCCGGAACCGCACAGCCGGATCTGGCGGCGGTTTCTGCTGACGACTGCCCCGAGGTGGTCGTCCTGACCGCCCGCGGCAGCGAGGAGAACGACACCTACCCGGCCAGCGCGTCCAACGGTTACTCGAACGGCTATGAGGGGGAGACTCTTCACCGCTTCCTCGACTACACCACCCAGGTTCACCCTGATCTCTTCGACGAGACCAACGCCCGGGTGCTTGCCGTCGACGCGGCCAGGTACCCGGCCCGATTCCCCGTCGGCGAGGCAGGGGAGGACATCGACCCGTTGGTCCTGGTCACCGGGGTGGGCCAGTTCGCCGACTCCATGGCCCGTGGACTGCCGGGTGGCATCGAGACCGTCGAGGACTATGAGGCCACCACCGGCTGCACCCCGGACTACGTCTCCCTGGCCTATTCCCAGGGTGTGGCCGTACTCGGGCCGGTGCAGCACCAGCTCGCCGAGCAGGGCCGGCTGCGTGGCGCGGTGTACCTCGGCAATCCCTTCCACCGCACACCGGAGCTGCTGACCGGTGGGCAGACGTCCTACCCGGTGCACAGCTACTGCGTCACCGACGACTTCGTCTGTGACTTCGGCCCTCGCTCGGTGTTCCTCGCCTTAACCGATGAGGACGATGCCGGCGTTCACGCCGAGTACTTCAGCGCGGCCGTGGCGGATCCGGACGCCGCGACCGCCGGTGACCGTCGCGCCGCCGACGCCCTCGCTGGTCTGCTGTCTTAGGAGGGCGTCCGCAGAGGGGGACTAGATGAACAGCATCAGCGGACCGTCATAGAACAGCGCGGCCATCAGGCAGGCCAGGGCGACTGCGGCGTGCAGCGGGGCCTCACGGACACCGACCTTCTTCGGCGGCCACGGGTTACCGGCCGCGGCGGAGGCCGGGATGGCCCGGCTCCGCCACAACGCCACGGCGAAGGCCACCACCGCCACCAGCCAGGCAGCCCAGTGCAGGTACTTGACCGGGAACGTCGCCGCCACGGCCACCAGGGCCAGCAGGTGGTACACCTGGGATCCGATCAGCCAGGACTGGTCGCCCTTCTTGCGGATCATCGTCTTCACGTAGGGCACCGTGCCCACCGTGTACAGCAGCAGCCAGGCGACCGTGACCCACACGGCCGCCGGCACAGCGTCGACAACCTCGGTGGTGAACAGGTTGGACGTCCAGGTCACCCCGCCGGAGACCGGTCGGGACGCCCCCAGTCCGACCGTCGCGGCGACCGGCACGATGAACGCCGACGCGGCCGTGGTGGCCACACCGGACAGCAGGGAGCGTGGCGTCCCGCGCCAGGTCTCGTAGATGGCGATGGCGACCAGCGGGACGAAGACCACCGACCACCAGAGCAGGTGCGGCTGCAGCAACAGGGCGACGATGGCGGCGGCCCCGGCAATGACGCCGTACACCAGCGTCGGGGTCCGTGAGGCGTTGCGCAGGGTGGCGTTGCGGGCCTTCATCCAGATCCCCAGGGCGAAGAAGGCGTGGTAGCCCACCACCCAGGCGATGGTGACCGCGAGGAAGGTCAGCACCATGCCCGCGGTACCGTCCATCCCGTCGCCACGGTCGACCGGGTTGAGGGTGTCCCAGACCTTCAGCATCCAGAACAGTCCGACGACCACCGGGATGGCGATCATCGGCCAGGCGCCGTGCTGGTTCGGCTTCCACGGGTTCGTGCCGTGGCGGCCGGATGCTGACCCGGATGCGGACTTCGCCTTCGTGCTCATGCCATTGAGCGTATCGCGGCCCGGGGCGCACCCGGGGAGAATCACGACATCCGCACCTGAGGGCACTGAGCCGGGGCACCGAGTGTGAACAGGTAGACTTCTGGACCGTGACTGACGTGAACCAGACCACACACCCGGCGGTACGTCCCGACCGTTTCCCCGACAAGCCCCCGCGGCGCATCGGGGTCATGGGCGGGACCTTCGACCCGATCCACAACGGGCACCTCGTGGCCGGCAGTGAAGTCGCCGACATGTTCGGCCTGGATCTGGTGATCTACGTGCCGACCGGGCATCCGTGGCAGAAGCGTGACAAGCGCGTCACCGCCGCCGAGGACCGCTACCTGATGACCGTGATCGCCACGGCGTCCAACCCATTGTTCCTGGTCTCCCGGGTGGACATCGACCGGCCCGGGGCCACCTACACCGTGGACACCCTCAAGGACATCCAGCGCCGCTACCCGGAGGCGGAACTGTTCTTCATCACCGGTGCCGACGCCCTGGAACGCATCGTGACCTGGAAGCACTGGGAGGATGTCTTCAACCTGGCGCACTGCGTGGGCGTCACCCGCCCCGGGTACAACCTGGAGGACGCCGGGGAGGCGCTGCGCAGCCAGGTCGACTCCGACCGACTGAGCCTGGTGAACATCCCGGCGATGGCGATTTCCTCGACCGACATCCGGGAGCGGGCGTTGGATGGCCGGTCGGTCTGGTACCTGGTGCCCGACGGTGTGGTGCAGTACATCGCCAAGACGGCGCTGTACCGCGCCAACCACCCTGGTGGCCTGCCGTGGGCCGTGGCGGGGGAGGACACGGGAGAGGACAATGCCGTGGATGCCGGGGCAGCTGGGGCCGCTGCGCCCCCGGCGGTTCCTGCGGTCGGTGCGGCGCCTCTGGCGCAGGATGACGAGTACTACCACGAACCGGACGTCGACTGGGACCCGGACGGTGACGGCGACCGGTTCCCGGAGGGCTGGTTCTGACGAATGCGGCATTACTTGCCGTGCCTTGTAGAATCGTCTGAGGATTGTCCTTTTTCGATTCACTTCCAATCCTCTTCACCCACGTACCCACGCAAAGGATCAGTACAGCACGTGACCGCTAGCGCCGACTCCATCAACCACGCGGGAATTGCCGCCCGCGCAGCCGCCGAGAAGTTCGGAGAGGACATCGTCGTCGTCGACGTGACGTCCCGCATGCCTCTCGCGGACTGCTTCGTTCTGGTCACCGGCGACAATGAGCGCATGGTCGACTCCATTGTCGACGAGATCGAGGAGAAGCTTTCCGAGATCGGAGTGAAGCCCCGCATGCGCGAGGGGCACCGCGACAACCGGTGGGTGCTGCTGGATTACGGCACCATCATCGTGCACGTCCAGCGTCGTGAGGAGCGTTCCTACTACGCCCTCGACCGGCTGTACCGTGACTGCCCGACTGTCGAGGTCGAGGGCGTGGAGCAGGCCGACCGTGGGGTCTGGGCGTCCGATGCCGACGTCACCGAGCTCGACGCGACCACCCCGGTGGACAACACGCTGTCTGCCCAGAGTGTCGAAGACCTGCCGCTGGCCGGCCCCGCTCCGGACGAGGACGAGCTCTAAGGGGAACTGATGACCGTGCATCCGGGAAAGCCGACTGACCTGAGCCAGGGCGAATCTGGCGGCACTGCTGGATCCGGTCCGTCCGGCGGTCGTCTCCCGGAGCGACGGCTGATCCTCATCCGCCACGGTCAGACCGAGTTCAACCTCACCGGCCGGATGCAGGGGCAGATGGATACCCCGCTGTCTGAGAATGGCCTGGCTGAGGCGCGTTCTGCCGCGGTGGAGCTGGCGTCCTGGCCGATCGGGACGATCATCAGTTCCGATCTGGAGCGTGCCATGGACACCGCCGGGGTGCTGGCTGAGGCCCTGGGCCTGGAGTTCGGCACTGACCGGCGGCTGCGTGAGACCGACCTGGGGGAGTGGTCAGGCAAGGGTCACAGCGAGGTGGATTCGCTGTTCCCCGGGCAGCGGTCGCACTGGCGTCTGAACCCGACGTGGGCACCGCCGGGTGGGGAGACCCGGCTGGAGGTGTCCGAGCGTGCCGCGGCAGTCGTCACCGATCTCATGTCGACGACGGCGTGGGACGCCGGCTCGGTGATGCTGGTGGCCCATGGTGGCACGATCGGTGCGCTGACCTCGCGTCTGCTGGACGTCCCGGTGTCGCACTACCCGATGTTCGGCGGGCTGGGGAACACCCGTTGGTCGCAGTTGGTGGCGCGTCCCACGGAGCCGGACGCCACGGGCCCGGAGCTCTGGGCTTCGGCCCGGTGGTTCCTGGAAGGCTGGAATGTGGGGGTGGCCGCACCGCCCCCGGTCGGTGTGTCCAATGCCGACGAAGGTGACGGACGTGGGGTGGGTGCCCGATGACGGTCAAGGTTGTCACAGATTCCTCGGCATGTCTGCCCCCGGCCCTGGCGGCGGAGTACGGCATCACCGTCCTCGACTTCCATGCGGAAGGTAAGGGCGACGAGGAGACCACGGCTGGTCTGGGCGCCCTGGAACTGACGGCCTGCTACGCCCGCCTGCTGGAACGCGGTGGCGATGACGGTGTGGTCGCGGTGCACATCTCCAAGGAGTTGTCGGGGACGTGGTCTTCGGCGTCGCAGGCGGCGTCGGTGTTGGGAGATACCGTGGCGGTGCTGGACACCCAGTCGGCGGGCATGGTGGTCGGCCAGGCGGCGATCGCGGCGGCCCGGTGTGCTGATGAGGGCGGTTCGCTGGACGAGTGTCGTGGGGTCGCTCAGCAGGCGATCGACTCCGGTCATCTGTGGCTGTTCCTGGGGAAGACGGATGCCATGGCCCGCGGTGGTCGCTTGTCTGCTGGTCAGCGACTGTTGTCGACGGCGCTGGCGATCAAGCCGATCCTGCATCTGACCGGCGGCAAGCTGGAGCTGGTCGCGAAGACGAGGACGCAGGCGAAGGCGATGGACCGTCTGGTGACCCTGGTCGAGGCGGAATACCGGGCAGTGGCGGAGGCTGCTGCGGAGGAGGCTGATGCCGAGGCTGCTGACGCCACTGTTGCTGCTGCCTCGTCGGACGAGGTTTCGGTCCAGGTGACCGATGCTGCCGGGAGCGCAGCGGCCGCAGACGACGCTGACGACGCTGAGAGTTCGACAGGTGCCGCGGCGGCTGACACTGCCGAAGGTGCTGAGCCCCTCGAGCCCCCAGTGTCTCCTGAACCCCCTGAGGACTCAGAGGACACCGGTGACTCTGTGGCAGCAGACTCCGACCCCGAGGTTCCGGACAGTGAGTCTGACTCCGACAGTGACGGTGACTCCGATGATGTCGCCGACAGTGAGTCCGGTACGCCCGCCGCCAGCGATTCCGAGGCGCAGGTCACCGTGGATACTGAGCCGGTGTACCGTCCCCGCATCTTCAGCTTCGGTAGCAAGGACAAGGGAGACCGGTCCGACAAGGCTGAGAAGGACAAGGCCGAGAAGGCCGAGAGAGCAGAGAAGGAGCAGGCCAGCAAGGACAGGGCCGACAAGTCGGACAAGGCGGACAAGGCGGACAAGGCGGACAAGGACAAGGCCGACCACCAGGTCCCGCTGGCCGACCTGCCCTGCGTGCCGATGCACCTGGCCGTCCACCACAACGAGGCCGAGGAGGTCGCCGAGCAGCTCCGCGCGTCCCTGCGCGAGACGTTGCCGGGCTGTGTGGTGATCTCGGTGGTCGACGTGACGCACTCGATGGCGGTGCACACCGGCCCCGGGGCTGTCGGTGTCTCCCTGGTCCGCGACTGAGCCACCCCTTCGTCGAGGCCGTCGGTCGACGCTGCGTAATTTTCTCGAGAAGCTGTCGTTCCCCGTCGGTGTGGCGACCGTCTTCGCTGTTCGAAGCAGGTATATGAGGCTTATCCACACACCTTCGGTTATCCACATGTTCATCGCACGATAGGCAGTTTTCGGGCGGGCCGACAAGGAGCCGTGGGGTTGAATTGTTCCCATGAGCGGAGACGCGGAAACCAGGACGAGGCCGGCGAAGGCCCGGAAGAGCACCCGGCGTGTGGTGGCTGACAGGGTAGAGGCCCTGACCCAGCCGGTGCCCGGGCATGAGCTCGCCGATGTCCGGTTCGAGCGTCGGACTGTCATCAGTCCCCGGTCTGCTCGCACGGTGGTGATAGTGATTGTTGCCCTGGTGGTGGCAGTGGGAGGAGTGATGCTGATTGGGGACATGAGGAACAGCGGTGGCGACGAAGGGGGCGTCGTCGCTGGTCTGTCGCCGATGTCCGAGGAGGTAGGAGCCTCGGAGACCGGGCAGGGGGACACGACGGGGGACGACACAGGGGAGGACGCCGGGGACGGTGCAGACCGGGACGACCGGGAGGGACAACGGCAGGGGATGGTCGTTGTGTCGGTGCAGGGGTTGGTGCACCGTCCCGGTCTGCTCACCGTCGGCCGGGACAAGCGGGTCGGCGAGGTGATCGACCAGGCCGGTGGGGTGCGGGCCGATGGTCGGGTGCAGGGGATCAACCTCGCTGAGCCGGTGCTCGATGGGATGCAGGTCGTGGTGGACGGCGAGGGCTCACGGGTGCTCTATCCCGGTGAGTCGGCACAGTCGGCACAGTCGGCGAATGGAACTGGTGCGGGGAAGGACACCGGCGATGACAACGCTCGCCGGGCCGCCGATCCTGCCGCGAACTCCGGTCTCGTGGACATCAACCAGGCGGACATGGCTGGTCTGACAACTCTGTCCGGGGTGGGGCCGGCCACGGCCGAGGCGATCATCGCCTGGCGCGACACTCACGGGGCGTTCGCCACAGTGGAGCAGCTGATGGAGGTCAAGGGCATCGGACCGGCGAAGTTCGAGGCGCTGCGTGACCATGTCACGGTCTGAGGAAGGATCCACACGAGCATCTGCACGCGCATCCGCACGAGCACCCAGACCGAATCCGGATCTCACCCCGCCGCCGGGTTCCGGGACCGAGTGGACCGTTCCGGACCGGGACCCACGCAGTCCTGATGTGGTGCGCAGTCGGCGTGGGCCCGACCTCCGTCTGGTCCCCGTCGCCCTGGCGGTGTGGCTGGCGGTCATCCTCACCGTGGTGACCAGAACGCCCTGGCCGGCGGTGGCGTGCGCGGGCATCGCGGTGGTCAGCGCGGCGGCTGTGTGGTGGGGTGGGCCGTGGCGCCCGGGCAGCGTCGTCGAGGAGTCGGTGGGACGCATCGTCGCCCGCACGCTCACCCTGACGATGCTGGTCGCCGCCGCCTGGTCGGCGCGGGCGGCGTGGTTGGTGGCACGGGTCGACCGCCACGTCCTACGCAACGGCAGCTCCAGCTGGGACGGCCCGGTGACCGTGGCGGCCGCCCCCAAACAGCTCGACGGTGGGACGGTGCTGCTCACCGTCGACATCGAGGATCTCGGTACGGTGCCGGTGTTCCTCGACGAGCGGCTGATCGCCGACGCAGCGAGCGACAGTCACGCCAGCCACACCGACCTGCGCGACACGCTGTTGGACCTGCAACCCGGCACACTGCTGCAGCTGGTGGCCACGGTACGGGAGTCGGAGCGTCCTTCCCTGGTGCCGTTGAGCCTGAATGCCCGGGAGGTGCCCGAGGTCACGGGCACACCGGAGGGGGTCGTCGGGGTCACCACGCATCTGCGCGGGAGTCTGCGCGACGCGGCCGATGGATTGCCGTGGAGTACCGGGGAGCTGGTGCCCGGCATGGTCGTGGGCGACATCAGCATGCAGCAGACCAGCACCCGTGAGGAGTTCCTCGCCACCGGACTCACCCACTTGACCGCGGTCTCCGGGGCGAATCTCGCCATCATCACCGGCAGTGTGCTGGTGCTGGCCACGGCCGTGCGTGCGCCCCGCTGGGCGCAGATCGTGGCCGCCGCGGTGTGCCTGGTGGCGTTCGTCGTCCTGGTCGGGCCGGAGCCCAGTGTGCTGCGTGCGGCGGTGATGGGTGGGGTGGGCCTGGTGGCGGTGTGGTCGGCGCGTCGGACGCACGGGTTCGCCGCCCTGTCGGCGGCGGTGCTGGTGCTGCTGGCGGTGGATCCGGGGCTGGCGGTGGAGTACGCGTTCATCCTGTCGGTGGTGGCGACCGCCGGGATCGTGGCTCTGGCGCCGCTGGTCACACGCCGGATCCTGCAGGCGTGGACCGACCGTCGTACCACCCGGGCGGGCCGTCATGATCCGCCGGCCCGGTGGCAGGCGATGCTGGTGGGGCTGGTGGCGGTGAGTCTGGTGGCGGACGTGGTCACCGCCCCGGTGATCGTGCAGATGACCGGGGTGTTCTCGCCGACGGCGATCCTGGCGAATGTGCTGGTCGGTGCGGCGGTGCCGCCGGTGACGGTCATCGGCATGCTCGGCGCGCTGGTCGCCGGGGTACATGCCGGGGCCGGCACGGTGGTGCTCACTGCCGCGGCATTGCCGGCCTGGTGGATCCTCACGGTGGCCGCCCACCTCTCGAGCATCGATGTGCTGCACACCCCGGGTGGGTTCGGGTGGGCGGGGTTGGTGGTGGCCTCCGGCACCGCGCTGGTGGTGGTCGTGGTGTCGAGAAGGTGGCGGGCAGCGGCGGCAGGTGGGCTGGCGGTGGTCATCGTGGTGGTGCTGCTCGGCGTCCAGCGTGGGTCATTGACGACCGGCCCGTACTCCGAGAAGGCAGGAGGCGATGCCGGCCTGGTCCGCACCTGGTCCACGGACCTGGACACGGTGCAGTGGTACCTGGGTGTACGCCCGACCGAAGGTGCCCCGCAGATCATCACCGCTTCCGGTACGGAACCAGGACGCTACGAGGTGGTGCTCCTCGATGATGAGGGCAGCGTCCTGACCGAGGAACGTCGCCGCGAGAACACCGCGACACCACCGCCGGAGCTCTACGTCGTGACGTCCTGCGGACGCAGCCGCGGGATGCCGTCGCGCACCCCGGCCGGGGTGCCGGTGGCGTTCCCGTGCCGTGACGGCACCGTGGTGCTCGCGCCGGACGGACTGCACGCCAGTGGGCGGTGAACCGGGGCTATATGATGGTCGTCATGGCAGGCAGCGCAGCAGGCAGTACCGGAGGCAGTTCCACACCGGCACCGGTGAACCTCATCGTCGGCACCGAGGGGTTCCTCGCCGAGCGGGCGCGGCAGCAGATCGTCGCCGCCACCCGCACGCACGCGGGGATCAAGGACCTGCCGGTCGACATGCGAAAGACCTCCGAGTTGAGTGTCGGGGAGCTCGCCGAACTGCTCAGCCCCTCCCTGTTCGCCGAGGACCGCATCGTGGTGATCACCGGGGTCGAGGAGGCCGCGAAGGAGACTGTCGCGCTCATCGAGCAGGCTGTCGCCGATCCCGCGCCCGGAGTGGTGCTGATCCTCATGCACACCGGCAAAGGTCGGCAGAAGTCACTGGTCACCAGCCTGCCGAAGAAGGCTCCGGCTGGCTCGGTGCAGGTGCATTCCGCCGCCGAACTCAAGGGCAGGGAGAAACAGGCCTTCGTCGAGCAGGAGTTCCGTCGGCACAAGGTGCGGGTCACCCCGGACGTCACCGCGGCACTGTTGGATTCGGTCGGTTCGGACCTGCGCGAGTTGGCCAGTGCGATCAGCCAGCTCGTCGCCGACACCGACGGACAGGTCACCGAGGAGGCGGTGCACCGCTACTACACCGGCTCGGCGGAGGTCTCCGGCTTCGATGTCGCCGAGCAGGCCCTGGCCGGACGCTCCGATGCCGCGGTCGGCTCGGCGCGCCGGGCCCTGCAGCTCGGCGTGCATCCGGTGCTGCTGGCCTCGGCGCTGTCGGGGATGATCGGCGACATCGCCCGGGTGCACGGGGACCGGGTCAATCCCCGCTCGCAGGCCGCCGAGTTCGGCATGCCGCCGTGGAAGCTGGAGAAGACCGTCCGTGCAGCGCGGGGGTGGTCATCGGCATCCGTGGCAGCGGCGGTGCAGATCGTCGCCGAGTTGGACGCCGGGGTCAAGGGGCATTCGGCCGATGCCGAGTGGGCGGTGGAGGACGCGGTGCGACGCATCGCAGGCCTTGCCCGGGGGTAGGTGATCACCCCCGGTGATGTCCTGGGGCGCGTGGTCGGATGGAGGGGGAACGGGGGTGCTGACCATGGCGGATCTGCCGGGGTATCGGGCGATGACTGTTTCTGTATGGAAAACTGTATGGATAGTACGGTCGATGGAGGGGGCAGGAGAACTCTAGGGTGGTCGACGATCGACCAATGATGTGACCGTCGTCATACATGGATGGTCGACATGTTGCCCGACCTCTCCCCGAAAGGCCCCAACTTGTCTGCACCCGTCACCACCGCCACCGATGTCTCAGACCTGGACGCCACCGTCCTGGACTGGTTCGCCGACTTCAGCGCAGCCCTGGCCGAGACCGACCCGGCCACCGCCGCCCAACGCACCACGGACCTGTTCCTGGAGACCGGGTTCTGGCGTGACCTGGTCACATTCACCTGGAACCTGCACACCGCCGAAGGTCACGAGGCCATCGCTGACCTGGTCACCGGTAACCACGATCGTCTGGAGATCACCGACGTCGCCCTCGACGGTGAGGCCACCGACGAGGGCGACGGCGTGACCTGCGCATTCGTCACCTTCAACACCCCTCTTTTCGTATGCCGCGGCGTGCTGCGTCTCAAGGACGGCAAAGCCTTCACGCTGCTGACCTCCGCCCGTGAACTCCACGCCCGGCCCGAGTACAAGGGCCGCAAGCGTATCCTCGGCGCCGAACACGGTGTGCACGAGAACCGGAAGAACTGGGCCGACCGCCGCGCGGAACGGCGGGAGAACCTCGGCTACACCGAGCAGCCCTTCGTGGTCATCATCGGTGGTGGTCAGGGCGGCATCGCCCTGGCGTCCCGACTGAAGCGACTGCGGGTACCGACCCTGGTTGTCGAGGCGTCAGAACGCCCCGGCGACCAGTGGCGCGGACGCTACCACTCCCTGTGCCTGCACGACCCGGTCTGGTACGACCACCTGCCCTACCTGCCCTTCCCCGACGACTGGCCGATCTTCACCCCGAAGGACAAGATGGGTGACTGGCTGGAGCACTACGTCGGCATCATGGACCTGGACTACTGGACCAAGTCCACCTGCCAGCGGGCGTCCTACGACGAGGCGTCCGGAACGTGGGATGTCGTGGTCGACCGCGACGGCGAGCAGGTCGTCCTGAAGCCCACACAGCTGGTCATGGCCACCGGCATGTCCGGTGTGCCGAACCGTCCGACCTTCCCCGGCCAGGAGGACTTCCGTGGCGAGATCCGGCACTCCTCCGAGCATCCCGGCGGCGAGACCGACCGCGGTCGCCGCGTGGTGGTGCTGGGTGCGAACAACTCCGCCCACGACATCTGCGCCGACCTGTACGAGAACGGTGCGCACCCGGTGATGATCCAACGGTCCTCGACCTACATGGTGCGCTCGGAGTCCTTCATCAAGCACGTCGTCGCCCCGCTGTATTCGGAGGACGCCCTGGATGCCGGCGTCGACACCGACCGGGCGGACCTGACCTTCGCCTCGCTTCCCTACAAGATCCTGCCCGAGGGGCAGAAGGCGGCGACTGCGGCGATCAAGGAGGAGGACGCCGACTACTATGCCGGGCTCGAGAAGGCCGGGTTCATGCTGGACTTCGGTGACGACGACTCCGGCCTGTTCCCGAAGTACCTGCGTCGCGGTTCCGGCTACTACATCGACGTCGGTGCCGGGCAGTTGGTCGCCGACGGGTCGATCGAGCTGCACTCCAATGTCAGCATCGACCACTACACCGCCGATGGTGTGGTCCTCACCGACGGCACGGAACTCGCCGCGGATGTCGTGGTGCTGGCCACAGGCTACGGTTCGATGAACGGCTGGGCGGAGAAGCTGATCAGCCCGGAGGTTGCCGACAAGGTCGGTCGGTGTTGGGGCCTGGGGTCGGACACGACGAAGGACCCGGGCCCGTGGGAGGGCGAGCTGCGCAATATGTGGAAGCCCACCCAGCAGGAGAACCTGTGGTTCATGGGCGGCAACCTTCACCAGGGACGCCACTACTCCCGCTACCTCTCGCTGCAGCTCGCCGCGCGGCACGAGGGGATCGACACTCCGGTGTACAAGCTGGCTCCGGTGCATCACACGTCGTAAGCCTGTGCCGAGCTCGGGGCGAGCTCGGGGCGAGCCTGGACCGAGCCTGGCCCGGCAGAGCATGTCGGAAAGGTGGGAGGAATCGATGGTCTTCGTGGCCAAGAGCGACGATTCATCCCACCTATCCGACAAGGGGGAGGGTGGCGGTGGGGCTCGGCCAGTCAACCAGGCAGACAGGTCGATCCAGTAGCGACGCTTCAGCACACCGTCCGGCCCGTCGATGGTGTTCTCCAGCACCCCGCCACAGGCCTCGATGGTCCGGTAGGAACCGACGTTGTCGTCGTCACAGGTCACCAGCGCCCGGTCGATGCCGCGTGCGGCCAGCAGTGCCAGCGACTGCCGGAGGATCTCGGTGGCGTAGCCCCGGCGACGGTGTTCCGGGGCGACGGCGTAGCCAATGTGGCCGTCGTACTTCAGCAGGTAGTCGGTCAACCCGTAGCGGATCGAGGCGCGGCCGATGATCTGCTCGGTGCTGTCGGCGCCGTCGCTCGGCGATCGTCGCCGTCCTACATCTACACCCACGGCGGCGAGGCTCGCGGTGAATGGGACAGCCGTGTGGCCCAGATCGCCGACGTGGTGAACCGTACCGAGGAGGCGGAGGCCCTGGCAGAGGAGCTGGCGGCCCGCCAGGAGGAGCTGGCCGAGAAGCACGCCGACATCGTCGGCGACCTGCGGGTGTCCATGTTCGGTGCCTGGGAAGCCGGCGAGTTCAGCGCGAATGGTTCGGGCAGCATGCTCGGCAAGATCATCACCCCGGTCGGCCTGCAGTTCGCCGACGGTTACGAGCAGTCTCTGTCGACCGAGGAGATCACCAGCACCTTCGGTGATTCGGACGTCATCTTCCACAGCGAGCTGCTCGACGGCTCCACCGACGGGTCCGAGACCGAGGCCGTCCTCGCGATGCCGACCTTCAAGGCACTGCCTGCCGCCCAGGACGACCACGTCTTCGGGATCGGCAAGTCGACGATCACCGGTTACACCGACGCGAATTACGTCCTGGACCGGTTGGACGAGATCCTCACGGAGCTCGGCGAGGAGTAGGACGTCCCCGGGAAATCCACCTAACCGGTGAACAGACCGGTCGCGGTGGTGCCGGTCTGGATCACGCCGTAGGCCAGGGCGACGATAACGATGAGGGCCAGCAGGCTGGCTGCGGCGGTGTGGATGGAGCCGGCCTTGGCGGCATCGTCCGCACTCTTGGTGGCCTGGGAGGCCTTCGCGGCGGCGCGGTCGGCCTGCAGCTTCGCCTCGACGACTTCGGGATCCTCGTAGAAACGCTCGTTGACCTTCTTGACCAGCAGGTTGGCGATGAAACCGACGATCAGCACGCCGACCATGATGAACAGCGACAGGCGGTAGAGGTCGAAGCCGGAGTTACCGGCGGACTCCTGCGACTCCACCACGGAGTTGACGATCAGCGGGCCGGCGACACCGGCGGCTGCCCAGGCAGTGAGTAGACGACCGTGGATCGCGCCGACCTGGTAGGTGCCGAAGAGGTCCTTGAGGTAGGCCGGGATGGTGGCGAAGCCACCACCGTAGAACGACAGGATGATCAGCGCGCTGATCACGAACAGCGCCAGTGAGTTCGAGCCTAAGCTCGCCAGGATGAGGTACAGCACCGCGCCGAGGCCCAGGTACATGATGTAGGTGTTCTTGCGTCCGATGTAGTCGGATACGGTCGACCAGATGAAGCGTCCACCCATGTTGAACAGCGACAGCAGGCCGACGAAGCCACCGGCGGCGACGGCGGTGATCGCGAAGGAGTTCTGGATCATCGGGGAGGCCGATTCCAGGATGCCGATACCGGCGGTGACGTTGGTGAAAAGCACGATCCACAGCAGCCAGAACTGCGGGGTCTTCATGGCGTTGTTGACCGAGACGTGGCCGGAGGACTGGATGGCACGGGCCGGGGCGGCGGGCTTGGTGTAGCCCTTGGGGGTCCAGTCGGGGTGCGGCAGGCGGATGACGAACGCACCGAGGGCGATGATCACCAGGTAGATGATCGCCAGGGCGAGGAAGGTCGCCGGCATGCCCGGGGTCAGGGAGTCCGGGTCATCGCTGAACAGCGACATGAGGTCGTTGGACAGGGGGCTGGCGATCAGGGCGCCGCCGCCGAAGCCCATGATGGCCAGGCCGGTGGCCAGGCCGGGGCGGTCCGGGAACCATTTCATCAGGGTGGACACCGGTGAGATGTAGCCGATGCCCAGACCGATGCCGCCGATGAAGCCGTAGCCGAAGTACACCAGCCAGAGCTGGTCGGTCCAGATGCCGAAGGTGGCGGCGAAGAAGCCGAGGACCCAGCAGGTACCGGCGGCGACCATGGACTTGCGGGGGCCCACCTTCTCGACCCAGGTGCCGAACAGGGAGGCGGAGATGCCGAGCATGGCGATGGCGAGGGAGAAGATCCAGCCGGTGGCGACTTCGCCGACGTCGAAGTGTTCGGCCAGTGGGCTCTTGAACACGGAGAAGGCGTAGGCCTGGCCGATGCTGAGGTGGATGGCCAGGGCGGCTGGTGGGATGAGCCACCGGTTGAATGTCACCGGCGCGATGATCGCGTCGCGGTCCAGGAAGGACATGAAGGGGGTACTCCTCGAGAAGTGAGCGTCAGTTTATGCTGTCGACGAATGTACCTGTGGTCTGACCGAAGTTGTCCTACTGGGTGGGAAACATAAGCCAGTGTTACCCCCGTCACATTATTGTGGAATCATACCTAGGCGTGGCAGCCCCTGGCTGTGGGGGTCAGGGGGCCGTGCGCTGCACGATCAACCCACAGACAGGTGGGGGGGGGACCGGGAGCCGGCGTTTTGGTCGCTATCCGAACCGCACCTCGAGAACCTCGCCACGTAGCGGCAGGTGAATGAGGATCCCGGTCGGTGGGGTTCCGTCGATGTCAGTCAGCGCCTGGCGGTAGGTGTCCATCTGGCCGAGGTAATCGGTCTCCACTTTCTGAACCGGGTCCTTGCCGGGGTAGGTCTTGTGGTCGACGACCACCCGTGTCCCGTCGGGGAGGGTGAGCAGTCCATCCAACCAGCCCTTGGCCCGCTGGGACTGCGGGTTGGTCCAGGTGAACGGGACCTCCGAGTTGATCTGTGCGCCGGGGTAGGTGGCTGTCACCCAGGCCGTCCAGCGCTCGCCGCATTCCACGACCTGTTCGGCGGTCACCCGGTCGCCGACACGCCAGGAGGTGACCAGACGCTCGGCGGTGGTGCGCTTCTGTTCCCTGTCGAGGGAACCCAGTGGGGCGGCGAGGTAGGAGTGGATGCAGTCACCGACTTTGTTCCACTCCTTCCCGCCACCGTTGATCAGAGGCTCCCCGAGATCGGCGATCTCGGCGACGGTTGCTGAACCGCGTACCTCATCGGTGGCCTTCACCGAGCTGGCGGTGAAGGTGGCTGGGAGGAAGCTGCCGGATCCGCCGGTGTTCTCCGGAGGACTGACCGAAGCACTTACCGAAGCGCTGACCGGAGTGTCGACCGGGTTGACCGTGGAATGCCGGTCAGCGTCGAGCAGGGCTGCAGGATGGACCGGGCGTTCTGTGCCGTCGTTGAGCAACGTAGTCAATGCCTCCAGGTCGCTGGATACCTCGTTGACCGGGCATTCGAAGAAGTCGGCACTCTCCTCCCAGGTGATCTGCAGGCCACAGCGGTCGCTGGCCCCGGTGTCCGGATCCTCGACACCGACGACCTCGGTCAACCCGAGATCGGTGTCGGCGAACGCCGCTAGGTCCTCCAGGGTGTTGTGCGGTGCCAGGACGGTGCGACGCCTCGACCGGGTCATCGCCACGTACAACAGGCGTTGCTCTTCCTCACGCTCGGTCTCACGCCGGGTTTCCTGGACCTCGGTGCCGGACAGTACCTCGGTGAGCACGGGGCTGCCCAGCAGCGTCTCCGGCCAGAACCGAAGGGAACGTCCGGCCAGGGGAGCGTCCAGGGAGACGGTGTCGGGCGCGTCGACCCACACCCCGGCGGCGCGGAACCGGTCGCTCGGCCGCGGTGGCATCACCACCACGGTGTCCCATTCGAGTCCCTTGGCCTGGTGGATGGTGCTGACCACCACGGCGTCGGCGGTGCGGGCCGGACGGGTGGTGGGCACGGTGGAGTCATCATCGTGGCTGTCGGGGTCGAGGTAGGTCAGGAATCCGGACAGGGTCACCGGGTCTCCGGCGTTGACCGCGTCGTCGGTGTAGTCGGCGGCGGCCTGGAGTAGGCCGTTGACCGCACCGGTACGTTCCCCAGGGTCGGCCCAGGACGCCACCCTGGCGCGCAGGTCGAGCGCATCCACCACGGCGATCAGGGTGTCGGTGACGGTGTGCTGGGCCAGGAGGGGACGTACCGCCACCAGTGCAGCTAGCGAGTCGTCCTTCGCCCACTCATCCAGCAGCTTCTTGCGGGCGGCCTTGTCGGGCGCGGTATCTGGGGAGGTCAGCTGGTCGAACCAGCTGGTGTGGGCGGGGTGGTCGCCGAGGATGCTGATCAGTTCGACCAACGCCTGGGTGTCGGACGGGTCGATCAGCCAGGCGCAGGCTGCCCGTACCGTCGCACCTTCCCGGGTCGACAACAGGGGAGTGCCGCCACCCTCGACAGGGACTCCCCAGGAACGCAGCGCATCACGGAGTTTGTCGGCATGGGAGTTGGTGCGGGCCAGTACGGCACGACCCTTCTCGGGGACACCTTCGGCGTGCTGCAGGTCGAGCAGGCCCCGGGCCACCCGGGTGAACCACAGGTCCAGCTGTGTCTTGTGCGTGCCTTTAGCGGGAACCCACACCTGAACATCACCGTCGGCGTGCTTCTCGGCCAGGGGGTCGGGCACGTCCAGCCACACCTCGCCGTTGGGGTTGTCGGTGCCGGGCTCCCCGTCGAAGACCCGGGAGAACAGGCGGTTGCTCAGGTCCAGCGGTACCTCGTGGGTTCGCCAGGAGTGGTGCAGGATGTCGGTGGATCCGCCACCGGCGGTGATCACCTCCAGGGCATCCGACATCAGTGAAGGGTCGGCCCCACGGAAGCCGTAGACGGATTGCTTCGGGTCACCGACCCAGATCACTTCGTCGACGAGGGCACCGAGTTCGGTGAACAGGGCGAGTTGCAGTGGGCTGGTGTCCTGGAACTCGTCGACGACGAGGATCCGGAATCGTTCGGCCAGGGTGTCGCGCACGACCTGGCCGCGCGGAGAATCCTCGCGCAGCAGGTGCAGGGTGAGTTGTTCCTGGTCGGTGAAGTCGATCTGTCCGAGTGCCTGCTTGTAGTCGGAGTAGGCGGTCAGGCAGTCCCGGGCGGTGTCGAACACCAGGCGGATCAGTGTCTTGAGATCCCCGCGGAGGCCGGGGTCTGCGGCGAAGACCTCGGCGGGCACCTGGTCGGCGAAGGCGGTCTCCCAGGGCTTGGTGGGTTTGCGGGTGGCGCCGGGGACTTTGCCTTCGGCGGCGGCGAACCATTCCGACCAGGTGATCGTCGCTGCCGTGTCCGGGTCAGTGGTCACGTCGAGGACGAAACGTTCGGCCGGTCCGATGAGTTCTTCCAGCGGTCCGATGGAGGTTTTCCGGACGGATCCCTCGGATAGGTCGGCCCGTACGTCGCTGATGACCCGGGTGATGGTGTCGGTGATGGCACGCCGGGCATCACCGACACCTCGCCCGCCAGATCCGGCTTCTCCGGCGACGTCGTTCAGTGCGGCGAAAAGGCCCGTCTCACTCTTTTCAGCCAGGGCAGGGAACTCATCCGGATCGATGTCGTTGGAGCGGGCAAGGTCGATGACTTTGCGTACGGTCTTCGCCCAGTTCACCTTGCCGTGGTTGTACATCTCCTGGTCGTCGGGGCCCAGGTTGTACCCCATGCGGACCAGCAGAGCCCGGTGGTCTTCCTCGGCACCGGCGATGATCTCGTCGACGGCGAGGGAGAATGCCCGGGCCTGTGCCGTCTCGGAGAGCACGGCGAGTTCGGGGGAGCGTCCGGCGTCGACGGCGAACTCCTGCAGGATGTTCCCGGTGATGGAGTTGACGGTGCCGATCAGTGAGGTGGGCATCGCGGCGGCCTGCGCCAACTCCCCGGAGTCGACGAGGTGCTCACGGATACGTCCGGACAGTTCGGCGGCGGCCTTGCGGGTGAAGGTCGTGGCGATGATCTCGGAGGGTCGGAACTCCGGGGTGCCGTCGGCGCGGCGACGGCTGAGCCGCTCGGTGAGTTCCTGGGTCAGTCGGTAGGTCTTGCCTGATCCCGCGGATGCCTTGATCACCGTGTAGTGCGAGGGGGAGCGGTCAGCGCTCACTGTAGTCTCCTGTCTTTCCGGTGATCAGGTCGAATGCGGTGTACTTGACGATCTCGGTGGGAATGAAGCCGAGGTTCGTGGCCGCATCCACGGCCTCGGTGTAGCGCTTCACCTGCTCGGGGGAGTAGGGCGAGGCGTCGATGACGTCGTCGGGGGACAATGATCCCCGTCCGGCGGCCTTCTTGAGCTGTTTTCCGAGTGCGGTCCATTCGTCGGAAACCAGGATGTTGCCGATGTCCACGACGCGTCCGTCCCGCAGGTCGTCGAAGATGCGGTTGACCCCGGTGACCGCGCGGTCGAAGAGGGTGTCGGCATCAACAGCACCGTTGTCGCGCGGGGACACCGTGAGGATGTCGGGGGAGCCGAAGGCGGGCGAGTTGGTGTCCATCCGGTTCTGTTTCAGTGAGAAGTAGGCCACCGGGACGTCGGCGAGCTGCCCGCCGTCGGCCACGGAGTAGGCGTAGACGGCGAGCTGCAGTGCAGCTCCCTCCTCGAGGAGCTCACGGTACTTCTTCTTCGAGTTCGTGTACTTCAGGTCGATCACCCCGCGGGTGCCGTCGGCCAGGATGACGTCGAGGTCCCGGTAGCCGCCGAGACGCAACTCCTCGCCGCCGGCCCCGCGCGATCCACGGATGGTGGTGGTGTACTTCGCCTCGGCTGCGGCGATGCGGACACCGGCCGCAGCAAGGGAGGTGAAGAGGCCGTGGATGGCGGTGGTGCCGTGGTCCAGGACGATCCCGCGCTGCCGACTCTGGCCGGGGAGCAGTAGTGGTGAGGCGTACTGCGGCAGGAGGTCGTCCATACGCTCCCGGATCTCCGACACCTCGGCGATGACGGTGACCGGTTCCTCGCTGCCGGCCAGTCGGTCATCGACGATGCCCTCGACCACGGCATGCAGGTAGGTTCCGATCATCTGGTTGCCTTGCGGCAGGTCGGTGAGACCTCCGGCGCGGATGCCGAGCTGGCGTTCCAGCAGCCACTCCAGTGGGTGTGCCAGCAGCGAGGTCCACTGCGAGTAGCTGAGGTAGTCCGGGACGAGGTGCTCACCGGGGGCGATGGTGCGCTCCACCGGGTCAGGACGCACCGGGTCGGTGGGGCGCGGTGTCGTGGCATCATCCGGGGTGAGCCTGGCTCCGGGAACTTTCGCATCGGCAAGAGCGTCCTCCAGGGAGGTGGCCCCGAGGCGTCTGCGCAGATCGTCGGCGAGGAAGGTCAGTGCCGGGTGAGCTGCGGCAGCTTCACCGTCGACCTCCGCCGGGAGGATGGCGCACACCCTGCCGCGTCGGCGTAGGGCCCGCAGATGGGAGTCGAGCACCAGGGAGGCGGTGGCGTGCCGGTCGGGAAGCTCGATACCGCAGTCGGCCAGGGCGGTGATCTCGGCCGGGCGGAACACCGGGGCAGGACTACTCAGGTCGTCCACCGGGATCCACCACAACACCTCAGCGGAACCGGTGCCGAGCTGGGCGGGGGAGGACACCACGTCGAGTAGGTCGCTTGCCTGCGCACCACCACCACTGGTGGTGCTCGGGGTGCAGTCGGCGACGATGGCGTGCAGTTCCCGGGGACTGATCAGCTCCTCGCCCAGGGAGGAGACAATCTCCGCTGCGGTGCGGGTACCGGCGGCAACCCGGGAGAGATCCGAGTCTGATTCGGTGTCCTCATCAGAAACGTTGTTGATCCTGTCCAGCGCAGCGAGGCGTGTGGCGAGCCACGACAGGTGCGCGGTGACCGTGTCGGCCGGGTAGCCGGTGCGTCCCTCGGGATCGGTTTCTTCGGCGAGCTGTTCCCGGTGCAGGATCCGGTCGAGGTCCCTGGTGAGATCCGCCTTCGCCGGATCGGCGGTCTCGGGGTCGGAGTAGATCTGGACGGTGTCCTCGATGGCCTTGCGCCATTCTGGGCCGCCGACACCAGGTTCGTTGCTCAACGCCCCGAGCAGGGCGTGGCGGAGATCCTTCGGCACCAGGCGGACGGGGACGGTGACAGGGCCGGTGCCCGGGTCTGTGTCTGTTTTGATGGTGGTCGTCGTTACCGTGTGCTGCAGCAGCGTGCCGATCGCGTGGATGTCCGGTGGGGCGGTCGCTGCGGCGAGGAAGACCGGTACGATCTGGGCGAAGGAGCGTTCCCCGGAAGCTGCGCGTACCCCGACCTGTGGCAAGTCGCGCCGGGAGAGCTCCCGGTCGAGGAGCTCGGTCGGACGGGAAGCCACGACGGTGAGGGGCTCCCGCTTCTCCCTGAGAGCCCCGTTGAGAAGCCTCGCCCCGGCCGTGGCGGCGTCCCACTCGGTGTCCGTGGTGACCACCTGCAGGTCGGAGAGGTCGTCCGGAGCATCTACCTCGGTCACCGTGACACCGAGGGTGGCCAGGTCGGTGAGGATGCGCTGCCACACCGGGGGCAGGTCGGCGCGGTGGTTGTCGAGATCGATACCGGTGATCCCCAAGGGCCACGTGTTGGCTCCACCGGAGGCGGAGCCGGCCAAGTCGCGCAGGATGTCGGCGACGTCCCTCAGCTGGTCGGCGGCACCGGGTGTCCATTGCGGATCCCGGGTGGCGGCGGAGTTGACCTGGGAGAGCAACGTGAGGCGCGGGGAGGCGTCCTGTCCGGCACGTCCGTCCCACCCGGCGGTGACCAGTTGGTCGCGCCAGTCCAGCATGGTGCGGGCCAGCGACCAGGGGTCGGCCCGGTAGCTGGAGGCGACGTGGGCCAGAGGGCCGGTGTCTGCCGCGGCCAGTGCGGTGCCCATGGCGCGGCGGACGGCAGCGATGCGTGCCGGACGGTCAGGCTCGGGGATGGTGCAGGCCAGCCGAGTGGCCAGGATGCCCGCCAGTTGGGCAGGCCCCGCGACGACCTCGCTGAGGGTTCCGGACACGGTCCTGTTCGACCAGCGGGCGCCGTCGTAGCTCCAGCCGAAGGTGATGTTCATGCTGCCAGACTATCGGAGGCCTCGGACACGAAATGTCCGCTGTGGCTTGGCGGTGTTCGAACAGTCCTGCCGAGGCCGCATACCAATGAGGAGCCGGACGCTTAGGAGGACCCCGTCGCCACCCGCTCGATGATGTCCACGACCTGAGCGAACGCCGCCGATTTCTCCTTGAGGAAGGACACGTGGTTCTCGCCGTCGAGCAGGACCAGCTCAGCATCGGCGCCGTCACGCTTCGCCCTGGCGACGAAGCGTTCGGAGTTCTCGGGATCGACCAGCGAATCGTCCTCACCGTGCACGGCGACAACCGGGATATCCGGATCGATGTTCTGGATCGGGTCGATGCTCGCATAGAGTTCCGGCTTCTCGTCCGGCGTACCACCGAGGACCTCGATGGTGTTGTCGTCCGCGGTTTCGGCGTCCCACTCCAGGTCAAGTGGGCCGGCGAGGGTCACCACGTGCTGCGGTACGAACTCCGGGTCGGCACCTTCCTCGTCAGTCTCCAGGTTGTCGCGGGTGGCCGACCAGATCGCCAGCTGCGCCCCCGAACTGTGTCCGACCACGGTGGAGTTCTCGATGCTGATCTCCGGGTGCCGCTCGTGGACCTCCGGGACGGTGTCCATCGCGTCGGCGGCATCGGTGTAGGTCTCCGGCCACCCTCCGTTGCCACTGTCCACGTCCCGGTATTCCACGTTGTAGACCGCCAGGCCACGGTCGGTCAGGCTGTGGGCGATGTCGCGGACGTCATCGGCGCCGTTGGACCGGTGGTTCCACGCCCCGCCGCGCACGAGGACGACCAGGGGAATGGACTCGGAGTCTTCTGCATCGTCCGGGAGATACAGGTCTGCCCAGTTCTGCTCGGGATCCGCGGGGCCGTCGCTGACCGGATAGTGGACCCGCTCGGTGAATCCCGAGTCCGGTGTCTCATCGTCGGGGACATCGGTGGACACTGCCGCTGTCGCTGCCGCCTCAGGGGGATCCTCGTCCGCATCACTACCGCAAGCAGTGAGCGCACCCGCCCCCAGCACAGTCACCAGGCAGAGTGAGAGCGACCGGCGGTGGTCGCCGGGAATGCGATCGGTCGAGGGAATCATCTGCCCAACGATACTCCGCAGATTCGCCTCAACCCTTCACTCATGACGGGGGGGGAGCTGACGCGAAAAGCGCCGACCAGCGACATGCTGGTCGGCGCTTTTCTGCGCTCCACGGATGCTGCGGTTCAGCACTGTGGCGTGAAAGTCGTGAAACTAGCCCTCGAGCTTGTTCAGCTTGGCAGCCAGGCCGGACTTCTTGTTGGCGGCGTTGTTCTTGTGGATGACACCCTTGGTGGCAGCCTTGTCGAACTGGCGGGAGACGGCGCGGAACTGGGCCTCGGCGGCAGCCTTGTCGCCGGCCTCGATGGCGGCGTTGAACTTGCGGGTCTCGGTGCGCAGGCGGGAGCGGACGGACTGGTTACGCAGGCGGGCAGCCTCGTTGGTGAGGACGCGCTTCTTCTGCTGCTTGATGTTAGCCATGGTGGCTTACCTCTTTCTGAACGTGAATACTGTGATCGTTCGCCACTTCCACCCGGGTCAGCCGGACACACGATCTCTGACAATCGACCCAAGGTCCTGCCGATTGCGGTGTGCACGCCACGAGTGGTCGCGGGTCAACCTGCAGAACACTACCAGTAGGACGCCCTGTCGAGGTAATCGAGGTTCCCGGTGCTTTTGCCTGGCGGTTGACGGCCGTCACCGGTCGACGTAACCTGAAACCAAATGGTTTCGCTTGTCTCGAACCGCCATGGAGGTTCCCGTGAACACCACACCCGCCACCAGTACCGTCGTCGCCGACATCTCGATGTCCCCGGACGACCGCGCCCCCGGGAGCGTGCGACTCACCCAGAGCATCACATTCGTGACCGACGGCATCGCTTCAGCCGTCTCCCGCGCCCGCGAGGCGGCGGGCAACGGGGAAATCTCGATCATGGGTGGGGCTGAGACCATCGACCGAGCGCTCACCGCAGGTGTCGTCGACATACTCCGCATCCATCTCTCGCCGGTGATCATGGGTGAGGGGACGCGACTGTTCGATCTGGTGGAAGGGCAGATCGATCTCACCCAGCAGGACATCGTCCCTACGCCGAACGCAACCCACCTCACCTATGGAGTCTCACAGGCGGCCGCTGCGGACATCCCTTGAAAAGCCCCTGGCTCCGACCTATCTTGGGGAACCCCATCGACCGGCAGTGCACAGGTGCACCAAGGAGCCCCGCATGAAGTGGAACGAAGACAACGTCCCCGACCAGACAGGACGCACCGCCGTCATCACCGGTGCCAACACCGGCCTCGGCTACGAGACCGCCCGCGTGCTCGCACAACGGGGAGCCACTGTGGTCCTCGCCGTCCGCAACACCGACAAGGGTGAACAGGCCGCAGCTGCGATCAGGGAACAGGGGGAACAGGCAGGCACCGCCGGCGAGATCTCCGTTCTGCCCCTGGACCTCGGCTCACTCGAGTCTGTCCAGGGTGCCGCCGCCGAACTGCATGACCGGGTCGACCAGGTCGACCTGCTCATCAACAACGCCGGGGTGATGTACCCGCCGAAGCAGACCACCCGCGACGGATTCGAGCTCCAGTTCGGCACGAACCACCTGGGGCACTTCGCCTGGACCGCCCAGACCCTGGACCTCGTCCTGCCCGTGAAGGACTCCCGGGTGGTGACGGTGGCGAGCATCGCCCACAAGATGAAGGCCAAGATCCAGTTCGATGACCTGCAGTGGGAGGGTCGGAAATACGACCGCGTCGCCGCCTACGGCCAGTCCAAGCTGGCGAACCTGATGTTCGGCTATGAGCTGCATCGTCGCCTCCAGCAGCGCACGAGCATCCCCGACGGCACCACCACCATCTCTGCGATGGCACACCCCGGTGTCTCGAACACCGAACTCATGCGGCACCTGCCGGAGGGGATGATGAAAGCCACGAACGCCATCGCCCCGCTGTTCCTGCAGCCCCCGAAGCTGGGCGCACTGCCCAGTCTCCGCGCCGCCACGGATCCGGCGGTGCTCGGCGGGCAGTACTACGGACCGACTGGTCCCGGCGAGATCAAGGGGCATCCCGAAGTCGTCGCGTCCTCCCCGCAGTCCTATGACCTGGCCATCCAGCGCAGGTTATGGGAGGTTTCCGAGGAACTCACCGGGGTCACTTTCCCGCTCTGATCACGGCTCGTTCAGATCCCGGGTCCGCCGGTCATCGGCCGGCGGGTACACCATCCGCTGCGGCATCCGTCCGGTCAGCAGCTCCTCGATGTCGGACGCCGCGGCGAACACCCGCTCCCAGCGGAACTCCTTCGGGATCCCGTCGACCGCGCCCATCTCCCCGGAGTCCGGCAGGTGGTGCAGTAGTCCGGCCCGGGCCATGCCCACCAGCCCGGCGACGATCGCCTCCTGTGCCTGCACCTCGGTGAAGTGCCTGCTGGTCAGCAGGTCCGGGTCGACCAGACGCGACGGCATCCACCAGTGGCTCGTCGCCGGCGTCCCCTGCGGCCAGGGGGAGTCGTCCTCGGTCCAGATCCGCGGATCCGACCACACCTGCGGGGCATGTCCGACGAAGATGTGCCCCAGCACCTCGGCGATCACCGCGCCGGCATCACCGTCGACCCGTCCGCCGCCGAGCTCCGGGGCCAGGCGCAGCACGTACCAGGCATTCGCCGTGTCCAGTTCCGCCGGCGGCACCGACCCGGGGACAGCGGTGTGCACGTTCAGCGTGTACGCCCCGGTGCGTTCCACGACATCCGGGTTGTCGTGGAAGTCCACGTCCATACCGATGTCACCCAGCCGGGCCAGCAGGTGCGACCACGCCTCGGATCCCTCCAGCACCGGTGCCTCGGGGCGTCCGATACCGGAGTCCTCCACATCGGCGATCAGGTCGATGTCCAGCACATAGGGTTCCCGCAGTTCCACCCGCGCGGCCCCGTCGGAGACCCGGTAGCCGTTGGAGTAGGCCTCGATCTCCGGCACCAGCTGGGCGGAGCGGGAGGTGACCTCGGCATTGTGCCGGTAGCGCGGCCGGTAACGGCGGAAGATCTGCAGGGTGGCCTCCACCGCGTCCGGCAGGGTCAGTGAGCGTTGCCGCACGGCGAAGTCGAGGAGGACCGGCACGGTGGCGTGGCGTTCGCGGGCGTTCCGCAGGCTCCACATCTCCAGCTCGAATGCCTCGTAGGGGGTCACTACCTTGGTCATTCTCGGCCACCTCCGGTGATCATGTGTTCTGAATCACATCTTTGGCCACCGATACTACCTGCGGGTGCCGTCGCCCTTCCATAACCCGGAGCAGCCGCGCCGATGTGAGCCGGTCAGGTGGGTGTCCACCAGCCCGATCGCCTCCATCAGTGCGTGCATGGTGGTCGGTCCGACGAATACGAAACCTTCCTTCTTCAACGCCTTCGACAGCGCGGTGGACTCTGCCGAGACCGTCGGCACCTCGGCCACAGTTGCCGGCCGAGGGGTCGTCGACGGCTGGAAGGACCACACGAACTCGGACAGTCCCGTGCCCGCCCCGTAGCGTCCCCGCAGGGCGATGGTGGCCTGCGCGTTGGTGACCGCCGCCTCGATCTTGCGGCGGTTGCGGATGATCGCAGCGTCCTGCATCAGCCGTTCGACGTCCTCGGTATCGAAACCGGCGACGACGTCCGGCACGAAACCGCCGAAGGCGGTGCGGAAGGCGGGGCGTTTGCGCAGCACCGTCGCCCAGCTCAGCCCGGACTGGAAGGCCTCCAGGGTGAGGCGTTCGAATACGCCGGTCTCGTCGGTGACCGGCATGCCCCATTCGGTGTCGTAGTACTCGGTGAGTATTCCGGACGCCGCCGCCCACGCCGGACGTACCAGTCCGTCGGCGCCGGTGACGAGGTCGCCAGCCGTGGACTCAGCCATGTCTCTAGAATCCGGTCTCGCGCAGGGTGATGTTCAGACGCCCCTGCACACCGCAGTCGAAGGGCGCTGTGTTGGGGTAGACCTTCGTCACACCGTGGTAGTTGCGCCGTGCGGGCCCACCGAAGACGAAGAGGTCCCCGGAGGTCAGCCACACATCGGTGTACGGCCGGTTGCGGGTGGTGGCGTTGCCGAAGCGGAAACGGCAGGTGTCACCGATCGACAGCGACACCACCGGGGCGTCCGACCGCTCGTCGGCGTCGCGGTGCATGCCCATTTTCGCGGCATCGGCGTAGTGGTTCACCAGGGCGACGTCGGGGGTGTAGGACGCTGCGAGGGCCGCGTCGCCGGTGGCGTCGGCCACCGCGCGTCTGCCCAGGGTGACGAGCCATTCGGGTACCGGTAGGACGGCCCGGTTGTTGACGTCGTGGGCGACGCGGCTGTAGCCGCGGGAGGGGTTCCAGTGCCAGCCGAGGCACAGCATGGACACGCTCATCGGGTGGCCGTGGACCTCGGGGGAGTGCGGCGGGACCGGACCCTTGGCCCATGAGGCGTGCTGGGCGGCGATCCAGCGCTGCTGGTCACTGTCGAGCCAGGCGGGGCGGTGGTGGGCACCGTCGGGCAGGTCGGAGGCCGGGGCGTGGAGGTCGAACAGGGTGGGTTGGTTGTTGTCGTTCATCACTCTCTGTCTGCTTAAGTCCACTGGTAGTCGGCGCGCAGGGTGGCGGCGATGCGGTCGTAGCGTCTCTCGGGCATGGATACGCCGCGGCGTTGGATCTCCGCCTCCGGGATCTCGACGATGCGGTCGGCGCGGGCCCAGCACTCGTGGCCGCGTGGGTCCCACAGGCCGGAGCCGATCGGAACCCAGTTGTCCTCGTCGGCGTGGTCGGTGTTGGAGCTGATGATCATGCCGAGCAGGGTGTGGCGGTGGCGTCCGACGACCACGCAGGCGCGCAGTTCCGGGGTGGCGTTGCGTTCGGGCAGGATGTGGTACCAGATGACCTCGCCGGGGTCGGCCTGGCCGTCCATGTCGGGGGCGTAGATGACCGGGCGTGCGTGCTCCTTGGTCGGGGTGGTGACGGTGACGGCTTTGGCCCTGGTGGCGGTGTGGGTGGACTGGTCCAGGCCGAGGTCGGCGCGTAGTTCGCCCAGCCCCTCGTCGAGGTTGCCGCGGTGGTGGAAGTACCGCTCGAAGAGGCGCCGGACGAGATTCATGGCTACCGATGGTACCCGGTCGGGGCGGGAGGTGGTCACGGCACTGTCACCGGTCAGCTCTCGGGCGCCGGCGGGTGGTCCAGTACCACGCTACGCAGCGTATGAGGAACACCGGAAGGACCAGCGGGAGCGCATAGGGCAGGGTCAGACCGATGAGACCAAGATGTATGTCCATCAGGAGCAGCCCGGCTGCTCCGAGAAGGACGAGCAGTACGACACCGTAGTACCGCACCGCGACGTCGTGGGGGCGGAAGCTACCGATCAGGGTGAACACCAGTCCGAAGAAGCTCCCGAACAGGGCAGTGACGGTGTACTCCACGGCGGAGTCCGGGTCGGGGGCCATCCGGTCGGCCAGCAGGACCATACCGACTGTAACCAGGACGGACACCACCATATCCGTGATGTGGAGCTTCATCTGATCACCTCGTGAGGTAGTCGCATCATCAAAACTACCGGAGGTCGCGGGAGCGGGAAAGCGGTGGCGGGTGCCGCGAGGGTGTCTTGATCTGCCGAGCAACTCCGGTACCGGGATCGTGACAGGGTAGGCTCGACCTGATCGGCAACAACCACCAGGAGGACGACACCCATGGCCCCCAAGCAGGAGAACTACGCCCGCGAGACGTTCACCGACCCT